>TARA_B110000211_G_C14093037_1_pt1 | contig 14526 bp, 11 predicted proteins | sample TARA_B110000211 | Tara Oceans TARA_B110000211 (sample SAMEA4397516) | marine metagenome | biome: Polar Biome; feature: [DCM] deep chlorophyll maximum layer (ENVO:01000326); material: water (ENVO:00002006), including particulate matter (ENVO:01000060) such as... | depth 30 m
TCCACACCGTCAGCCTTGCCCATGCAAGTAGCTGTAAAGCCCGTAATTTCACTTCCAGCTAAAAAGCGCATTAAATCAATATAATGACATGCTTCACCAATAATACGGCCTCCACCTATTTCCGGATCTTGTGTCCAATGATCACTAGGTATAGCACCAGCATTCATCGTCATAATAAATGCTTTTGGTTGAGCAACGTTTGCTAGAAGTTTTTTCATTTTTATTACATGAGGTGCAAATCGTCGATTGTAACCAACCATTACTTTACATTGGCCTTGTTGCTCATTATAAGCAGTTTCAATAGCATCTAGCTCATCATGTGTTAACGCTAATGGTTTTTCTACAAAAACATTTTTACCTGCATTTATTGCCTGTATCACCTGCTCAGCGTGTAAATTATGCTGTGTGGCAATAACAACGGTATTAACTGCTTTATTCTCGAGTAATTGGGTTAAATCAGTAGAAGCATTAGCAAAATCATTTTTCTTGCCATGATGTACAGCACTAACACCACCACTGGTTAGCAATGTATCAAGTTTTGCACCTGCACCTTTAAAGGCGGGTATTAATACTCTTGATGCATAGTTGCCACCGCCAATAAATCCACAAACGGCATCTTGTGCTGTATAGTTTTGCGGCTCGCGTATACTGACTAACTTTTTAGTTAGCAAGTCATCGGCATTAGAAGGGTAGTTCAACAAAATACCAAGCGAAGAACGATCATCTAGACATTTATAAGCATCAATAGCATCATCAATTTCGAAGCGGTGGCTTATCAAAGGTTTCATGTCTAAAGCACCTGACGACATTAAATCAAGTACAGCTTCAAAGTTACGTTGTTCTGTCCAACGAACAAAACCGACGGGATAATCATTTCCTTTATCTTCATATTCAGTATCGTAACGTCCTGGTCCGTATGAGCATGAAACTTGAAATGAAATTTCTTTTTCATAAAAGTCAGCACGAGAAAGCTCTAAACCGACAACACCAACTAATACAATTCGACCACGTTGTCGGCACATATTTGCACCATGGCTAACTGGATCATTACTTTTAGTTGAAGCAGTAATAATTACCGCATCTACACCTTGCCCACGAGAAAACGCGTTTGCTTTCGCTATCGCATCCTCACCTTGCGATAAATCAACAGTTTCAGCACCAAATTCACGCGCCATGGCACATTTTGATGAGTCAAAATCGATACCTAACACTCTGCAGCCATTAGCACGTAGTAGCTGTACGGTAATTAAACCAATCAACCCAAGGCCAGTAACTACAACAGTTTCACCAATGGTTGGGTTAGCAATTCGAACACCTTGCATTGCAATAGCTGCAAGTACGGTAAAAGCAGCACTTTCGTCGTCAACGTTATCAGGTATCGCCGCACATAAGTTTTTAGGAACACGAACAACTTCAGCATGGTTACCATTTGAAATTACACGAGAACCTACCTCGAAAGCAGTACCGCCATTATCTTGAACAATACCAACATTACAATAACCAAGAGGAAGCGGCTGATCGAGCTTAGAGCGCACAGCATCTATAGTAGGGATTAATCCATCGGTTTTAACTTTACCTAATACCATCTTAACTTTGTCAGGTTGTGAGCGCGCTTTTTGTATCCAACCGGACTTACCAAAATCAATTAGCATTCGCTCTGTACCAACAGAAACTAAAGATTTAGTTGTAGATATTAATAACTGCCCATCTTTATTTTGAGGACATGGAACTTCAACTAACTGCGTTTCACCGTTAGCTATATTTTGGAGGATTTGTTTCATATTTTATTAACTTCAATGTTAGTGATGATTATTAATGACTATCTTTTACTAATCAGCCGAATTTTATTTAATATAAGATCTGGGAGGTAACTTATTAAAACTGCTTTATATATGCCCTTGAATACAAATAAGCTGCCAGCAGAAGCACCAATAATTTTATATTCATCAATTAGGTTGATAATATCATCAACGCTTCCTGCACCGCCTAAGACTGTTAGAGGCAAATTAACACAGTCTCTAACTTTCTTAATAAGAGCTAAATCATACCCTTTCATGACACCATCATTATCAATAGAGTTAATAACTAACTCACCAATTCCAATAGACTCTAACTCGGCAATAAATTCGAATAAATTTCTCTTAACTTTTCTTTTCCCATTATGGCTATATATTTCATAAGATCCAAAAAGGGATTTCTTAACATCTATAACCACAACGACACTTTGACGCCCAATAATACTTGCTATTTCAGATAATAATTCAGGATTACTTACTGCCTCGCTTGAGATAGCTACTTTTTCTACCCCCAACTTTATAATTTTTTGAGCTTGCGCAGCCGTCTTTACGCCGCCGCCATAGCACAGTGGCATGCGACTTTCATTGGCTAAATGTTCAATCATTTTATAATTGGGTTCGACACCATTAACTGTTGCATCGATGTCCAATACAATAAGTTCATCAACTTCTTTTTCATTAAAAATTTTAACAGCGTTAATAGGGTCACCAACATATTTAGGCGATTTAAACTTTACAGTTTTCACTAATCCCTTATTGTGAACTAGTAAACAAGGTATGACTCGAGAACGTAACATTCCTATAACTCCGCAAAGTTTTTAAACAAATTTATGCCATTTGAGTGACTTTTTTCAGGATGGAATTGAAAACCAAAAATATTCCCCTTATTCACCGCGCAGTCAAAAATATCACCATAAAAGGTAGAAGCTAAAATATCTTTATCTTCATGGCATTCAAAGTAATAAGAGTGTAAGAAATAAAAACCCTTTTCAACATCAATAGAAGTAAAAATTGGATGTTCACTTTTCGGTTGTATTTCATTCCACCCCATATGTGGTAACTTAGGTTTATGCTTGATAATATTTTCATCGAACAACTTAACCTGAGCATCAAACCAACCAAGCCCATCAAGTTTACCTTCATCACTACTTGCTGCCATTATTTGCATACCAACACAAACGCCAAGTACAGGTATTTTCTGCTCTAATACCATCAAATCCAAAACTTCTCGCATTCCAGATTCATTAAGTTGCGTCATAGCTTCATCAAAAGCCCCAACACCAGGTAATATTATTTTATCAACATCAATAAGCTGAGTAGGTTCAGAAACAAACTTACACTCTATTTTCAGTTTTTTATATATGTTTTTAATTGCTTGAATGTTGCCAGAGCCATAGTCAATAATGGCGATCATCGTTTTCCACCCTTTTCAATTCCTAATGACCGCATAACTTTAGCGCCAACATCATATATGGATTGCTGATTTTTATAATCTTTATATGTTTTATTAGGTGCGTCAAAGTAGCCTCTAAGCTCACCAACTGATATACCAAGCTTATTGGCTATAAACTCAAAATCATCGTCAATACATTCAGGATCGTATGCAGGTAACTTGAGACTTTCTAACGCCTCATCCCTCGTCATTTGTCCTGTTAAAATCAAGCTAGAATACTGTACTTTACGGGTGTCAAAACCAAATTTCTCAGGTAACCAGTACCCCTCATAAAAACGAGTAAACCTTGATTCAAAATGTTTTTGTGGATAGCGCTGATAACCAAATTTCTCTTCAAGTAATTTAGTAGCATCTTCCTTGTTATATACCATATAATCTAACGGGCGAGTGACTTTAATCCCTTTAATATAAGGCAAGTAAACCTTGTGCCATAATATATTGGTGACCGGATAGTTGTTTAAAGGCGCAGTTCCAAATTTTGAATGAATATCCAATAATTGACGTGAATCAGATTGATAATACATCCACTCTAAAGGGTTACGTATACACTCAGTGGAGTAGTTTCCTCCCGTAAGAATATTCTTTACCCCATGTTTGTCAGCAAACTTATACATAGTTGCAAAAAAGGAATGATCTTGAGGTGTGTCAATGTGTGACACTCCTGATTTGAAGAAAGACAACTGTAGATCTTTCATCTCTTCCCAATCAATTACTTCTGTATACAAATCAAGGCCTAGGCCATCAACCATTCTCTCAATGTTATTAACGGCTTCTTGACTATTCCAGCCAGCATCTACATGAAAAACTAGTGGGCGTAAGCCTAACTTTTCAACGGCTAAATAGAGTAGGTAAGAACTGTCGATACCACCACTCATCCCCATAATACAGTCAAAATCTTTACCTTGACCGTCCTTTTTAATTTTGGCTGCCAAATTAAAAAGTGCTGAGTCATCTAAACCGTCAGGGTTCCATTTCGGTAAAATATCATTGAAATACGTATTACAATGATCACATACTCCTTTTTCATCAAAAGTAATTTTACTATCTGTCGTGTCCATTACACATTTCGTGCATAAAGTATGCTCTTCGGTATTCATATTCTTAATACTCTTCTTTTTAACGTAATCAAAAAATGATAATTTAACCTATAGATTTAAACCAATAGCCTTCTTGGCAATTTCACTATACGAAAATATTGATTTACCTTTTGTTTTGGCAATAATGTTCATCTCATTTAATAAGCTTTTATTAGATATTAAAGAAATGATCGTTGCTTTAATTTCTTGTTCGTCGCTTTTATCCAATAAGATGCAATTCCCACCGACATCGACATGTGACATCCCATCCCACTTTTTAAATACAGCGGGGATCCCTAAACCAACAGTTTGTTCCCAAATCACTGAATGAGTACCAGGGAAGAAAGCAAAATCGGAAGAGACCAAATACTCATTAATTTCAACCTGGGATGACCAGCCAACGTGTATTATGCTTGGGTGACGGCACAAACTTTTAATTGTTTCCTCCATATCGGGAGTCGCGGTTCCAAAAACAAGTAACTTTATATTTGTTAAATTAAGTTCTGAAATAACTTTAATTAAGTGATGTATTTTTTTTCTTTCATCAATTTTACCACCAGTAACAATCAAAAAGTCATCATCTGCAATATTAAATTTTGCACGAGTACTTTCTTTTATTTCTTCTCTTGGCCTTTGAAAGTCTTCAGAGTCGTCATACCCCATGACAAGCACATCAATTTTGTGTTTATCGATTCCATAAACTTCTTCGAAAAAAGTCGCTCTTAGGGGAGTAACGCCAAAAAACTTTTCCACATAAGGTTCTATGTTTTTAGCACACCATTTATAGATAATTTTATGGAGAATGTTTTTAGAAATCCAATTTCGAGCACTATTGATAAAGTCAGTATGACCGTCAGCATAAATTTTTACGTTCGGGTAATTTTTTTTATATTCAATTATTGTGAACACATCTAGAAATTGGATATCATGAAGAAATATGATTTCAGGTTTAAAACATTCAAGTTCATTTTTAAGTCCATTATACATACGCAACTTTCTAACTAGAAACTTTGGTAACCAACGAACATAGGATAGGCGAGAAACAGGAATGCCATGTTCGTTTATATATTTTTCTGACTTAGAATAACCAAGCGTTTTGTTTTCAAGATAATTTTCAGTTGATGCTACGATACAAACATCATGACCTTGTACTTTATGTAATTTAGGCAAAATATTTTCTTGATAGCCATAATTATCAATATAAAAAGCAGCTAAGCAGCAATGCATTATTTTCATTTAGATAGTGACCTTAAAAATAAGTCAGGTTCTTTAGCAAACTTTGCTGCTATTTTTATTTGAGAGTCTTCACTGTTCCACCATTGGCTTTCTAGTAAACTTTCAATTGTTTTATCGCAAAACCTAAATCTAATTAAGCTTGCAGGGTTGCCCGCAACAATAGCATATGGTTGAACATCCTTTGTAACTATACTTCCCATACCTATAATAGCTCCAGTTCCAATTGTAACTCCTTGCTTAATTAATACATTTTGACCAATCCATACATCATGCCCAATAACAACCTGTTTAGGATGTTCACGTTCATGTGCAGAATACTTTTCTTTAACGCTATCCCTACCAGAATAAAAAACAGGGGATGTCGATATCCACTCAATAGGGTGCATTCCCCCACCAATAATAACCCCATTAGCAATAGAGCAAAACGAACCAATCTCTGTATTAGTAATTTCGCAGTCATACCCACAAAAAGAATGTCGTTGCATAAATGAGTTAATAAAGTGACTTCCGGATTCAATTTTAGATGTACTATCAATCGTTGAATTGCGTATTGCAGCGAACCTAAGTTTTTTTATTACTTTGCTCCACAAGTAAAAAAACAGATGCATATCAGTTTTGATCTCCATTCACAGTAGTTAAATTTTGAGTTATTGTACTATTAATCATTAATTTCCTATTATACAAATTAATGCATAGCAACGAAATAGCTAACATGCCGAAGAAAACTCTACTGTCAGGTAAGTTAGATGACTTCATTTGATTGAAAATTAAGAATAATTGAAAAAAAACTAATAATGGCGCTTTCCGCACGCCAATTAGGGAGCTTAAAATAAATAGCAAAATAATGATAAACCCCATTATTCCTAATTCAAACCAACTTTCTAGCAATATATTATGAGGAAAGGCCTTTTGATCAGCGCCTGTTGTGACTACACCATAGCTCCCGAATCCATATCCAAAAAGCACGCGTTTATTGATATAAAAAGTTGAGTCCTCTAGATACTTAACCCTAGTATTTATTGAGTTTCCTTTATCATCACTAAACAATAAGCCTATGCGATCTAAAGCTCTTGTAGATTGATTAGACAACTGAACATTACTTAATGAAAAACTTTTGTTATTTAATTGTCCAAATAGGATAAGTAAAATTAAAGCAAGTATAAACCCGAGACTTAAAATGCTATTTGACTTATTTAATTTTAAACCCACAGGTAACTTAAATACTAGTAAATAGCAAAAAATAGTAAGCATAAAGAATAGTAAGGGGCCCCGTGCCCCTGTATTTACTAGCGCATATAATAAATATACAAAAATTAAAGCAATTAGAATAACAGCCTTGGTTGATTTTTTTTTACTTGTAACGCTCCCCATATACTTGTTACCCACCAATATAAACAAAAGATAAATAGAGATTCCAATAAAATAGGCAAGCTCTAAATAAATACTTGAGAATATATATAGCTCTTGTTCACCTAAACCCATATCTTTTACTATAGTAAAAAGAACACTATAAATAATCGCACAAATTAAAGTAAAAAAAACTATTGTGATTGCGAAAAACTTTATATTAATTTGATTAAAAATAGGAAATATAAATGCTAAAACACATGTAAACCAAAGAAATGCTTTTACATATCGGTATAACGGAGACTCACTATAAATTAAAGATAAAAATATAAGCAGTGTAAAAATAATAAATAAGCATAATGGAATAAAGGCCGCCTGAGATTTAGTAAGCTTCTGTCTACCCGCGATAATCCACATAAAGACAAGAAGGACAGCAAGAAGTAAAGTAATGTCCACCGGTAAGCCTCCAGCTAAAGCTGTAAATGCTTTTAATAGACCGGATAATAAAAACAATGCAAATATGATGGCATTCACATTTTCAATGCGAAAATGTTTAGTTTTAGTTTTCATTTAAATATTATGACTTATTCAGTGTTTGTGTATTTAATATTTACGTTATATAAAATTTTTTTCTTTATTTTAGAACATAACTCTATACTGTAACCTAAAGTACTATTAAATAATTTTTTCCAAATATTTGAGAAGTAATTTTCTACTATTTTATTCATAAATAACGATACAAATAAAACAAATCCTAAAGTAAAAGAAACTACGGTCCCAAAGTTAGTGCTCCCTGAGAATTCATTAATAATTAAATATCCAACATGGAGGTGTATCAAGTAAAGTGGATAAGTAAGCGCTCCTATACTTTGAGAGTAAGGTAATTTTAAATGTGCTCCTTTTTCTGTATTGATAAAACAAAAAAAGATAAAAAACAAGCTAATAATCGCAGTTACAATGTAAGGCGAAAAGTATACTTGTTTTTTTAATGACAAAGCATCTAAAGACACTATTGAAAAGCTAATCGATAAGTAAAATGTAATGATTACACTTGTCCATGCAAATACGTTACTTTTGTCACTTTTTAAAATAGCAAAGATAGCGCCTGCTGCAAAATAACTATAATAGCCACTTAGTAAAGGTATATTAATTTCAAACCCTTTAACTAATATCAGAATAAAAAGAGGCCATGCTAAAAATATCTTCTTTAAATAAGACTGTAACCCCATAAAAATAATAATAAAAATAAACATATAAAACATTAATTCATACATTAAAGTCCAATAAACACTATCAACATGTTCAAATCCAAAAGCTTGCTGAATCATAGTCAAATTTGCTATAACTTGCGGTATAGTGACTGACATTTTACTATTTCCCCCTAGCCATAGTGCAAACACAGCAGTAAACAATACTGCAAACCAATAACTTGGGAACAACCTAACAGCTCTTGATACTGCAAATTTAGATGCACTACGATTTGTTGCAGAAATAAAAATGACATAACCACTAACCATGAAAAAAAATTCCACACCTAGGTACCCATACTGAGTAATACTGCTTATTGGGGGGAGCGCTGTTATGGTTTCAATTTTACCATTGACGATACCATTAAAAGTATAATGAAAAAAAACAACAGATAATGCACAAAAAAATCTTGCATAATCAAGAGCTTCAAACCTTCCCCTCGAGTTAATCATAATTTAAATTTCCCTTAATGCTCATTCTTAAAAAACAACTCTATTTTATTCGTCTTTAAATAAGTGCTCAAAGAATGCATTGCGTCAGAAATTTTGTCTTTATCTGCAATAACAAGCTGGCTTGGATCATCTTTACGAAGTACTTTTGATAGCAGTTTAGGAAATAATGTTTCAACCCTTAGCCACCAAATGACGAGGTAGTAATACCAAACCTTTGGGTGGTATTTACTTAATCGGCTATTTTGCATAGCCTCAAATATATCTTTCTTCCTATTAAAGTTAAAAACTAAACATCTCGCAAACAAATAAGAGTAATTGAATTCAGTTAACTCATTTAAGCTATTCATTCCCTTCAGCGCTTTAATAAGGCTTTCGGCCCAAACCGTTGGGCCTGACCAAAATAATGGGAGTGTACATTCCCAATCTTGTTTACAGTTTTTTGGTAAATGTGGGAGTTTATCAATTTCACCTTCGTGACGTCGCTGTACCCCCATTCCAGAACCACTGTTAGTACAACTTCCTGAAATAAACAATGGAAAATCTAATTTTATAAATTTATCAACTGCAATAGCCGCCGATGCTGCATTTGCCATATCAGGGCTTGGTCCAGGAAAGTACCTTCCTGCTGCAGATTTTACTTTATCCAAAGTATCTTTTGTAATAAGACCATAATAAAGTCTTGGGAGCTCCGCAAGTGTGCAGCCTCCAGCTTTTAAGACCTTTGACAACTCTTCTTTGACATCAACACGTTTTGGTTCACAAGTAAATACTTTCTCGATCCGTAACTTACTATTATAGTAATCAGAGTTGAAGCTTCCAATAAGGTCTGGCCAAGTATATTCACCTCTTTTAGGTAAAACAGCCTCAATATCATTTTTTAGCATCCATTTAGCCACTAAAACTGTTTGCTCTAAAATCCCGTCATCATCACCAATCATTGTAATAACTTTTCCGGAAGAATTATTAATAGCGAGTTCAAAATTATCAATTACAGATAGCCAAGATGTGGTATGAAAATATTTTAACCGTGAATCATTAAGCAAAGGTTCAATTTCCTTAGCTAAATTATCATTTTCACTATTATCCTGAATGATCAACTCAAACTGTTCGCTTTTCCAAGTCAATATATAAGTGATTATATCCATCAGATAAAACTCACGATCTTTGGTTGGTATTAAAATACTTAAAATTGGAGACATAAAAAAACCTAACTAAAACTTCGAATAACAAAACGTTGTTTGTAAATAAGAAAAAGAAAAAGAAAAACACAAATGAAACAGCACAACACTCTATAAATAAGACTTATAGAGTGTAAATTAATGCTAACATCTTCAACAGTAATAATAAGTATAATAACACTTATCATTAACATAAATTCAGTTATTAACTTTTTTATACCTGGTATTTTAAATTTAATAAATACAAGTACTGTATAGAAAGTCGAAGTTAATAAATTTAATGCTATATAAGCGTACAACATATACGTGACATCAAAAGCATTTATAATAATAGGCATTAATAAGATAATAATAGATGCATTAATGCTACCTAAAACTACGTTAATTTTTGTATTTTTAAATGCGAGTGCTACATTATAAATAAAGACTTGCATACCCATAAGTAATGTAGATAAGAACATTAGAGGAAAGAAAGTAGTAACGTTTGTAATTATGGAATTATTTCCTAGCCAAACTCCTAATAACTCAGCCTCTAATAATTCGTAACATATAATAATAAGTAAACAACTTATCATATAAAAACGAGCAGAAAAAAGAGTCATAGAAGAACTTTTATTTAGCTCTAGCTTTACGACACTTTGTACTAACTTAGGGTAAAATGATCGGCCAATTATGGATGCTAGCATTATAGGAATAATAGCTAGAGAAGCCGCAGCAGCATATGCTGAAAACAATTCTAGCCCCATCATCGAACTTACGAGAGCCTTATCTGCCTGAAGATTTATAGCAGCAATTATACTGATTAATGTCAAGCCCACAGAAAATTTTAAATTGCGCTTTAAAATATCAATATCGAACTTTCCCTTGCCCACGTCGTGGCATATTCTATAAAGAAGAGTATACCTAGCAACAATTGTCATTATAAAGTCAACTAATGCTTGTGAAATGAAAAAATTTAGTAAATCACCTTGAAATACATGCAATACACTGATGCCAACTAAAGCTTTTATAAATATTGCAGTAATTAGGCAAACATTAGAGGTCACTTGCTTATCTTTACCAAAAATTCCACTCACATAAAAATTGAATGCCAAAAAGAGCAATGATGCTAAGACAGTAATGTAATATATAGCTTCTGCACTATTCACCTCTTTGTATGGTCCATTTAACGCAACTTCTTTTATGCTAATAGCAGTAATTAAACAAATAACTAAAGCAAAAAAAAGAATACGTTCGAGACTGACTACAATACTCTTATCATTAACTCTATCAATTGATGATATTGACATCTCTCTCAATATTACAGATGAGAAGCTTGAGCTTACAAAAGTAACAACCCCTAATACCATCATATAAAGTGCTATTACCGCATAGCCACTTTCCCCAATCATTCTAATGTATATTGGAATTAGAATCAGCGCAGATAAAGAGCTGAAAAGTCTCGTAAATATATTTACAAATAGGTTTTTTAGCATTGCAATTGGTTAGCCGAAGATTCCATTATCTTATTAAGCCTAAAGCTGCTCTTGAATATACTTTAGAGTTAATAATAGATTTTTTGTCTCTTCAACATTCAGACGTTTAGTATTATGAGAGGTATAATCTTCAATATCATTTAGATCAACTTGACCATCCAAAATATATTTATCATAGTTCAAATCTCGGTTATCAGCAGGGATTCTAAAATACTTCCCCATATCTTCAGATTTAACCATTTCTTCTCGTGATACTAAAGATTCAAAGAGCTTTTCACCGTGTCTAGTTCCTATAATCTTGGTCTCGATGTCACTTTTGTTGAATAATTCTTTTAACGCTTCGACCAATACACTAATAGTACTTGCTGGGGCTTTTTGAACAAACAAGTCACCTTGCTTACCATTGGTGAAAGCGTGTAAAACAAGATCTACGGAATCTTCAAGAGACATCAAAAAACGAGTCATTTTTTCATCAGTAACGGTGAGGGCTTGACCACTCTTAAGTTTTTCTACAAACAAGGGGATTACAGATCCTCTTGACGCCATCACATTACCATAACGGGTAGCACAGAGTATCGTCCCACCTTCAGGTACAGTTTTAGATCTAGCTACCAAAACCTTTTCCCCCATAGCTTTAGAGATACCCATTGCATTAATTGGGTAAACGGCTTTGTCTGTACTAAGTAGAATAACTTTTTGTACATCGTTATCAATAGCTGCATCTAAAACATTTTCAGTACCGATAATGTTTGTTTTAACAGCTTCCATAGGGTGGAATTCACAAGAGGGCACTTGTTTAAGTGCTGCAGCATGAAAGACATAATCGACACCTTTCATTGCCTTACCAATACTTCTAGCATCCCTGACATCGCCAAGAATAAACTTAATTTTGTCGTTATTCAGCAATAGCCTTAAGTCTTCTTGTTTTTTTTCATCTCTACTAAAGATACGAATCTCTCTGACATTGGTATTTAAAAAGCGCTTTAACACTGTTTTTCCAAAAGATCCTGTACCGCCCGTGATCATTAATACTTTATTGTCGAACATATTTTTTCCAGCATTCCTAACTTATTTTATTAATCTGTACTTGTAATTCTAGTCAATACAGCTATGATTTTTTTTATATTTCTTTCACTTAACCACCAGCCACAAGGCAGTGCGATTATACTATTTTGAAGCTTTTCAGTATTAGAGCCCTTTTCTAGTTCTTTAACATCAAAACAACTGTATAAATCATTTCTTTGATGCAGTGACGATACTCGGATCCCTGCAGCTTTCAACTCGCTCATTACATGGTCACGATTATCAACTGTAACTAAATATCCCCAATAAGCAGGCTGACTTCCTTCAATCGGACAAACGGAATGTATATCCTTATTATTTAGTAAAAGTTCATGCATCAATTCAGTATTTTTTAAGGTTTGGCGATGCCTATCTTTAACCGTAGTCAGCTGTGTATAGCCTACAGCAGAACATAGGTTATTAAGTGTTATCGACCAACCTATTTCTGGTATATCTGAAACGGGGTTGATTTCGCCTTCGTTTGTTCGAAATGAATTAAAATCTATACCAAAACGGCGTAATTTTCGCGCTTGCTCTGCATCATTCCTATGCTTACAAATTAACGCTCCCCCCTCTAAACTGTTAATTTGACGGTTAGGATAAAATGACAAGACTCCAAAATCAGCAAAACCTCCAACGTAGTCACCATTAACCTTTGCAAGCATAGCATTATCGCAGTCCTCTATTAATTTGACTTTATGCTTCTTACATATTTCAGAAATAGTCTTAACGTGCCCTGGGTACCCCGCCACATGGTACATAATTACTGCTTTCGTATTACTAGTAATAGCTAATTCTAGCTTAATAGGATCCATAAAGACGGAATCCTTTTCAATATCAACCCATACTGCTTTTGCGCCTAATGCAGCGATAGGTGAGTTAGTAGCCATGCACGCAAATGCGGTCGTTATAACCTCATCCCCTTTTGTCACACCCGATAGATGCAAAGCTAAATGCATTGCACTTGTCATATCACTTGTTGTAACAACATGCTCAACATTTAATAAGTTACTTAAACCGTCTTCAAATAACTTTACATACCTTCCAGATGCGATAAGTCCTGAACTTATAACTTCAGAAGCTACATTTTCCATTTTAGAGTCTGTATAGGCTTTAAATAAAGTGATCTCATTCATAGGGAAACAGCTTATCCACTTTTCAATTTATTACATATAGATTCACGAATATCTTCGTTAACCCACCAGCCACAAGGAATATGTATCATTTTTTTATAATACTCTTCCAAGCATGGTAACTCTTCTGCAAATGGCTTAAAGATTGAATGTAAATGGTTTGGCCTATGTAATTTCGATGCAGTAACACCGATTTCGGCTAAGCTATGCTCAATTTCATTACTATCATCAGAAAATATCGTATATAACCAATAACTTGGTTCTGAAATTTGTTCAAAGGAAGGGACTGACAAGCCACTTATTTTAGGAATATGCGCGTCAAAGTAGCGACCGTTATCTTTATGCTTGTCTAACTTATCATGAATCCCGTCTAATTGAGCTAAACCAATCGTAGCTGCAACATTATGCATATTATATTTGTAACCAATTGACGTAATGTCTATTTCAGTACGAGAAACACCTTTTTCTAATCCAAACCATCTAAATTTTTTAGCGTCACGAAGTGATTTTTCATTTTTAATAGCTAGAAAACCACCATCTACGGTCGTCATATGCTTTATTGCTTGAAAAGAATAAATAGCAAAATCTGATAAACTACCCACACCTCGCTTATCATATCTTGCCCCCAAAGCATGAGCACAATCCTCTATCAAGGCTAAATTATATTTTCGAGCTATATCAGAAATTTCCCTCAACCTAACAGGTATACCCGCATAATGAACAACAACAATTGCTTTAGTTTTATTAGTAATTTTTGACTCAATTGAAGTAGGGTCAATATTACCTGAATCAGGATCTACATCTGCAAAAACAGGGATAGCGCCTACTTGCAAAATTGTAATGTTAGTCGGTTCTGCCGTCATACTCGTCGTAATAACTTCATCACCAGAACTAACTTTTGATAATATTAAAGAAGCATGAAGTGCCGCAGTTCCGCTGCTCATTGCAATACCACAATCTAAATCAAATTTAGCTTTAAATTGAGTTTCAAACTCATAAACTGCTTCGCCTTCACCTATCATGCCGCTATATAAAACTTTCTCTAATGATGGCATTAATATATTAGCACT
>TARA_B110000211_G_scaffold46196_1_pt1 | contig 14522 bp, 36 predicted proteins | sample TARA_B110000211 | Tara Oceans TARA_B110000211 (sample SAMEA4397516) | marine metagenome | biome: Polar Biome; feature: [DCM] deep chlorophyll maximum layer (ENVO:01000326); material: water (ENVO:00002006), including particulate matter (ENVO:01000060) such as... | depth 30 m
AAATAATAAAACTATGATGACAAAAGAACATAAAAGAGTGTACAACGTGAACACCGAATTTGAGGAAAACTATGCATGGGGCAAAGCACCGTTCTATGAGGAATTAGCCAAAGGTAATAATTTGATGATGAACGGAAACCCAATATTTAAAGAAGAATATAGTTTATTAGTAAGTAAAAGAGATTTTGGTCTCTATGCGGTAGGGATAAAACCCCACAGAAATTGGAGTTTTAATCAGACAAAAAAATATTACGGTCTGACCGGTAACAAAGCAAAAGTAGCTGAAGATATAAAACAGCTATGGGAAGATTGGAAAGAATTTAAAAAGAAACATGTGTCTTACTCGGAAGAGTGAGATGCTATACACAAAAAGAGATTGGAAGGATTTCGGAGCCACACACAAAAAATAAACGCACGATCTTATCACGCTATTGTAGCACACCTTCCGACTCTTTTTATTTAACAACTTAAACAACAAAATTATGCTTAAAGAACTAGAGAACATTTGCCATGAAATTTACTTTTGTGAAGACATGATTAATACCTATGAAGATAAATTAAGAAAACTAAAATTAAAAAAAGTAGACCTAAAATGTGCAATTAAGGACAAAGTAGGTATGGATCTTGACAACTTGCAAAAACAAAGTCACCGGAATAAATAATTTACACAACAGATATTATAATTGAAACCAAATAACAAATACCATGACAGACCTAAAAGAATTATTCACTAGCATCAATAAGTATTGGATTGATCACCACTACAACCATTCAGATGTCTTCAAAGAAGATCCAAAATGCTATACATGTGATACTTTCATCACAGATCTTGATCGAGATATTGCAGACGGTGACACAAACACATGCACAGAATGTTTTATTCAAACACTAATCAAATGAGCAAATTAAACAAGAGACCTTCAAAAAATATTGTTCCCGATACAGATCCATTCAGTAGAAATAATTTCGGGCAAGAAGTAGACGGCACCACCTTATTAAAAATATATACTAAGGTATCAACTAGAGAAATATGCAACTACTACGGTCAGAATTATGACAACGTCAGACACATGAAAGGATTTATTAAACAACTTAAAAACAGATACAAACATGAAGGATCCATTTAAAACTAAAAGCAAAATGAGAGGTATGGAGGTCAGTGTGTACCATGATACAGGTAGTAGCATGGAACTGATAGCAACCTTTGTAGATGAAGCTACCTACATGCTATGCAAGGATGCACTAGAGAAGGATGCAAGGAAGACCAACCTCCACATAGTTGAAAACATTGATTACGAATATAAACTAATAGAAAATGATGAAAAGTAAATACGACAAACTAATTGACTTACTAGAAAAACATGATTGGTTTCATGATTATGCAGATGATCATCAAAAATACCTTCAAGGTCATGATAATCAGATAAAGATAGAAAAAGAACTAGACAATCTAGGTAGAACAAAAAAAGCGATGATGATGTACGAGGACGCTATGCCCGAAAACTATTACCCCGACTTTGCAGTTGTTAATGATGACGGTTGTATGATGACCGCATGGGATCTAGAACGTAAAAGTAATTTTATAGATAGTGGTAGTCAGCACCTACCAATGTCAAAACCAGAAGATAGATTTTAAATAAATAGATATGGATATTAGAGATGCACTGTGGGACAAGCAAACCCAAATAAAAGACATAATGAAGCAAATAGAATATAACAACGAACACAATAGACGACTGATGGAAAAGTGGGGGGAACACTACAATAGCATGACCAACTACATGGTAGGCAATGCGGAGCATGTTCTAAGCAAGTTGGATCTCAGCGCAATTATTGAAATCATAAAAAATAATAAACCATGCTAGTAGTAAATACATACGGTACATTGATACATATTATCTTAGAAGATAGTAAATCAAAATACAGGATCCCAATAAATGGGGTAGCAACAGATTCCTATTGTGCTTATCAAGATATACCTAACCTTTGGGTGAAGAACAAAAGAATAAAATGGTTATACAAATAAAACTAAAAACAAAATGAAGATAGAAATGAATAAAAATAAACAAGAAAGCAATTTCCGACAACACGTTCAAACCATAATTTATATGGCAAGTGATTGCGCTAAACGAGGGATTAAAGAATTTAGATATAATATACCAACAGATACCGGAAGAAGTTATGGCGGCTTATTAAAAGCAGTTGAGTTTGAAACCGAAGGAACGGTTATGAGTTATGATGCTGTTATTGATTATGATTACTCTCATAGGGATGGGTTACCACCTGCAGGTGTGCAAAGTGGAAAAATATATTTTGAGATAAAATAATGCTATACACAAAGTGGCACAATAACTTAAAAACTAAAAATAATGATTTATACAAAAACAAAAATAGATGGTGCTATAGTAGTCCTAGATTACAAATCTAAAAAACAAATCTACCCCAAGCCTGTTGTGGAGAGAATGAAGCCTATGAGTCTTCAAAATGCAATCAAGTTTTCTAGAGGCAATAAAAATATTAAAGTAAAAGATAATATTAAAGTAAAAGATAGTAACATATCTGATGGATTTAAATATATTTATATTTTTAGTAACCCTGCATTCCCTAACCAATATAAAATAGGACAATCAAAGAATTGGAAGAAAAGATTAAATCAATATCAAACGGCAGACCCTGATAGGGCTTTTAAACATGAATTTAGCATAGAAACCAAAGGGTATAGTTATGTGGAGGAAAGTACACACAGATATTTTAGTGCAAATAGAGAATGGATTAAATCAGATTTAAAAGAAATAATAAATAAAATTAAATATTACTCAAAAAAATATATTAATAATAAAATTAAATATAAAGACAACTATACAAAATAATAATTATAAAATTATAATTAAAAAAAAACTATGACAATATATGATATAAAAAGAATGAGTGAGGACAAGGCTCCTTACTTCTTCGAACGCAAAACACTAAAATTTTTCAATCAAACATTAAAAGACTTTTCAGTCAAGAAACTAAACGAAGAGAAATATTATATCTCTGCACCCATGAGGGACTCAAGGGGTCACCAAATGGGTGTTACTAAAAGAGTCTTTGATATCAGGACTAGAGAACTATTAAATACAGAGTTGTAATGGATAAAAAAATATTTGATTTTACATTTGAATTAGTGTGTTTGATTTGTGTGGGTATTATACTTATATACTTATTTGAAAACAGAGACACGAAAGTAACTAGAGTTATAGATGGTGATACCTTTATAACTAACAGAGGGGACAGGGTGCGACTCATTGGAGTTGATGCACCCGAACTCCCAACTCTGGAAGGGATTGAATCTAAAATGTACCTAGACAAATTAATAGATGACAAGGTAGTAATATTAAAGGGGGATGAGATCTCAAACAACAAAGACAAATATGGTAGGCTACTCCGGTATGTGTATTTGGATAAAAAAGATGTTAACTTACACATGATAAAAAGTGGATATGCAAAACCATACTTATATTTTAATTTTCAAAAACTAAACCAATATAAACACTATGATTAAATCACTAGCACTAGCAGTAATGCTATACACACCACAAGTAGACTCTGTCTCAAATGAGATATATATGGCATCACTTGAAATTGTAAGTGATATGGCAAAAGAAATTAGTAATAAGAACTTTGTTAAGTCAGAGATTATAATCACTCTTGAAGATTTGTCGGAATGGATGAAAAATGATATAGACAATGAAACTATAGATCCTCGACTAGCAGAAATATATATTGATAATTTTGATAAACTAATTAAACAAGTAAAACAACTATGAAAACATACCATTTACAACTAGACTGCGGAGATGCAACAGTATACGCTCCCAATAAGAATAGAGCAGTAATCAACTTTTTTAATTATGTTCATAAATCTGGACAGGAAGTTTATTCAATAAAAAAAGAAAAAGGTGAATTTAATATTTATGATGTTCGCTTTAATGAACCATTTAAAATAGATGTAACTGAAGTAACTGAAGAAGGAGTAATAACTTATGTTGAACATTAAAACCAAAAACCAATGAAACAATTAAACAAAGTAAGTAAAAAAGAATGCATGGATGCTATACACTATCTGCACAAGATGGGTGTGGTAGAAGAGATGGGGACAGATAAGAAATTCTATACTGAGATCCTGCTGAAGAAAGTAGCAAACAACTATAACATAAAACTACTAACATGAGAAATATAGGACTAAGAAAAGAAATGATGTGTAACATCAAGGATGCTATACACGAGGAGATAGACCATAATACAATAAATAGATTTGAATCATACTCATGGAATAAGCTAGATACACATTTAAAATCAAACATGCAGACGGCAAGTCTACCTTCCTTCAAGGGTCTTTACACTGAAGATCTTGCAAGTGAGTTACTACATAGTGTTAGGATAGGATTTAGAGATCCAAATTCATGGATGAAAAAACACAAGCTAGATCCCTTCCAGATTGTAGAGGATGTTCAAATATGGGAGATAACAAGGTGGGATCAATACGTTACACCAATGAGAGGTAAACACATGTGTCTATCTTTGATGGAAATGTACACCGACCTAATCGTTTGGCAAACCCTAAAATACATGGACGGTGAGAAATGGCACCTACCTCAATTTAATAACAAACAGAAAAGCATAAGAGATATTTATAAAGATCATGTGTGGGAGCAAAAATTGTCGGTAGAAGATATAAAGGGGATACCAAACATGTTGAAGGATATGATGAAAATAGAAAAGGAATCTAAAGTAAAATTAAAACTATGGTAGCAATAGCAGGAGTAATATTAATGTTGATGATGTTTGGAGTTATGTTTTTTGGGATTTTTAAACTTATGACTAGAGATGACTAACAGAAAAACACCAACAAGCAGCTTTAGTATATCCGACCTTCAACAAACAAACAGAGGAATGGTAGAGGATAATGGATATGGATTTGTATTCTCTTCTGACATTCAAGATTGGATAATACAAAGAGCAAGAAGACTGAAGTTTGAATCTATAAAAACAACAAGCAAATCAAAGAAGAATGAAAGAAGTAAAGAAATGTGCTGAGTGTGGTAAAATGCACACAAGGAAAAAATTCTGTTCACCTTACTGCGGTTGTAAATACAACGCTAACTACAAAAGAAGTGAAATGGGTGTGGAGGATCCTAGGTTTACCTCAAGAAATATAAATTCAATAATTCAAGGTAGAGATACACCTATAACTGACAATTCATTCAACTTTATATTCTCAAATAAGCTAGAGGATTGGTTGGGTAGCGAACGAAAAGCTAGAAGAGATAGGTGGAGAGATGCTAAGAAAAAACAAAAAGAAAACAAAGAAAAAAATGTACAGAATACATAACGAAGAAAATCAATTTAACAAAATGTCATCAAATAAGAAGATGATGGTTGTAACCTTTGGGTGGGTAGGTTTTCTAGTAATAGCTTTTATATTAAGTATAACATTAATAACTTTATTCACCAAAATTATAAACTAAAAAAATATGACTGATAAAAAAAATGAAAACAGTGAATTTGAAAATAGTAAGTGGAGTCTGTATGCTGAGATACTTACAGAAATTAGGCACAAGAGGGATCAGATGGATATGATTAAGGATACCCTTGATAGACTATCTGATAGCAAAGCAATAACACGTACTGATATTAATTTAATAAATAGGGTGTTAAGTGGTGAATTAGCCATGAAACTGCAGAGGATATCAGTGAGTGATAAGTACCTAGAGTCAATGAGTAGAACAAGGAGGAGTCGTAAACAAAAAACAAAATGACAGATCTTAAAGAAGAACTACAAGAGAAACAAGAAATAAGGGACGCACTAGCTTGGTTTAAGCTACATGACGTAGAAGCATACACAGATGAGAATAGTGGATTCTACGTAGTTATATCTCAAATACTACACCAAGATCTTAATAGTGAAGATATCCACTTATTAATATCACCATCTGAGGTATCTTATAGGGCAGAGTTATGGAAAACATTTAAATCAAATATAAAAGAACATGGGGACATTTAAACAAGATCTAAGCATAGGTAAGAAGTATGAGGAGATCATACTCAATAGAGCAAAGAAAGACTATCCAGAAGCCTATATACAAGCAGGAAAGTTTAAGTATTGGGATGTATTCATACCCGAAGTTAACATCTCCTTAGAGGTGAAGTATGATGAAAGGAATCAAACATCTGGCAACATAGCTATTGAGTGTGAGTGTAATGATAAACCTTCGGGCATCACTACAACCAAAGCGGACTTTTGGGTGTTATTTGATAAACCCGATGGTGATGATATATGGTTCTTGACTGAGGATATTAGAAAGTGTATATATAGGAATAACTTACACCCATCAACTATACAAGGACCCGGAGATCCTTACGAGAAGAAGGTGTACCTAATCAAGAAAGAAATGCTATACACGTACACAATACCTAAAAATGCATGGAGGGATAAGATAAAACAAAACAATGGTAGAAAGGCTAATCTAACATGGGCACGACATGGAGCAAAAAATGATCTATATTCTACTTGACAAATCCCTTAACCTATCTTCTTGCATACTTAATATGGTATTAAGGAGAAAATGGTTTAGATTAGCAAACCGAATTGTAATATTTCGGAAGAAACACATAGTAAGTAGGATGTTAAAATATCACAACAAATGATTAAACCCGAATGGACTTTTATGAACGACAATAAAGCTACTGCATGGGAGTGTGTATGTGGTGCATTGAATGCAATGTCTAACGACAAGTGTGGTAAGTGCGGAAAAATTAAAAAGGTAAAAAAATATTATTAGTATGGAAATTATTTTATTTATATATGGTATGTGTTTGATAGCAGTATTTAGTATGCTAAGTTTGCAGACCTATAAAGATTGGGTGGAGGAAAAAGGTCAGCTAGTTGACTTCCTTATATTTATATTGATAACCCTAATAACTATAATAGCATTTATATATCAATTTAAAATTAAATAAAATACTATGTAAGGTGGTGGAATTGGCAGACACGCTATCCTATCTCGGTAGTGGGTGTATTTTACACTCTTGGAGGTTCGACTCCTCCCCTTACAGCAATTAAATTAAACCAAAAACCTGTAATTATAATGGAACATAAAGAAAGAATAAACTTCGTATTAGACAACTACAAATCGAAGATATATCAAGACCAAATATCATTTGGCAAATGCGACTTCCAAATATATCCGGACTTCACTTCGGATGGATATCAACTCAAAGTCGCTAAATATAATGAAAATATTTTAAATAAAGGGATGCATGATTCTGACGGATCTAGAGGTAAAATATTCCTTAATGAACACGTGTTTCACAATAACTTTGACTTAGCCTTAGTCTTCATGGAAGAACTTAGGAAGGGTGGTCTATCTATTTATGTTGATGAGCAGATCTATGAGGATGCAATGATTGACAGTTACCTAGAGGAAGAATATGAACGGTTAACGGATCTAGAAGATACAGACTTACAAGAAGCTGAACTAGCTGAAGAAGATCTGAAAGATGAACTATACAATAATTTTTATGACTGAAAAAGAAAAACAAGAAATTGCAGACATTGTAATTAAAAAAATGTTGGAAGTGAAGAAGGAAATGGACAAGGATCTATTTAACATAAACGATGTCTTGTTCACATTACTTAATACACAGCTTTCCGAAGAAGAACTTCTCGTTGGTGAGTTAGCTAGGCTAATGACACTAATGAATCTTTACGAAGAAAAGGAAGAGTATGAGAAGGCTGCAATAATTAAAAATAAAGTAGATAAAATAAATAATAAGTTAGATCAAATTGATAACCAAAAAAGAGGAGATTATGATTAAATTATTAGGAATATTAATAGTGACCGCAACAGTTTACAATGCTGTACCGGAGCAAACAGATAGCACCCCATTTTTGACCGCATCGGGATCCATTATAAATTCTGATTGCCCAGAAGTTCACAGATGGATTGCAGTATCTCAAGATATGCTTAAGGAAGGTTGGGAGTTTGGAGAATGTGTAGAAGTAACCGGTGCAGGAAATCTTGATGGGATTTGGCAGATCCAAGATGTGATGAATAAAAGATACAATAGGTCAATAGATTTTCTTGTAGAAAATTCTAGAACAAAAGGGAAATGGTTGGGGGTAAAGATTAAAATTACTTCTGAGGATATGATAGTGTGACAATAGGTCATTATAAACAATAGTAAGAGGCTAATGTCACATAGGAACATAGAGCATTTACATCGTAATAGGATTGAGTATAGGAAAGATCCTGAGACAGACATTCCAACGGAAAAGTATTATTGGGGGTCTTACTATCAGGAAGGTACATACCAATGCTATGAGTTGTTTAGGAGTACTGCTAAGATAACAACTTACAAGTCTCTTAAATGGCATATGATTGTACTTAGATACATGAACTTAAAGCTAGATGATTATAAGTTTGAAAAAATAATCTATTTCATGTGTGATGTTCGGAATGGTTTTGTTACATTTGCTATACACAAGAACTCTATTGACAAAATGATAATGGATGTTTTTTCTTATGACTTTAGTATACCACCAAGAAATAGGCTAAGAAAAATAATCTTTAAAGACTCAACAGGAATGTCTAAAAAGAAAAAGTTGAAGATAGTTGGTCAGTTTGCCGGTAGGAATAAATGTGTAAATAATGAGAATATATATGAATGCATGTTGCATATAAACCATTCAAACAAAAGGATAACAATATCTAGTCTCGCAAAGATATTAGATTGTTCATCTAGAACGATACATCGAAACATGGACTTAGAGTTAAAAAAAGAAAAGGAGTTATTGAATAATCAGTATGAAAAAGTATAATACAAACACATACCGATTGTACAAGGATGATGTTAAGACTAGCATCAACTCAATAGACCATGAGAAGGATTATATTGAACTAGATAGAGATGAACTAATTGTGAAGTTCTTACCTTTAGTGGAGAACATAGCTAAAAAGTTTTCTACATCATCACAAGCATCGGGAGTTATGGACATAACAGACTTGATTCAAGAGGGTAGTGTAGGATTGATTAAGGCAGTTGATAGAATAGATTGGAATATATTTGCGCTATCACCTGACAAAGAGAAGACCATTAAATCTTTTCTATCGAAAAGAATAAGGGGTGCAATAAGAAGATCTGTAGATACTAATAGATCCGATATAAGAATCCCTGAGTATAAGTTAAATGAGATACGAAAAGATTTCGGTAAGGATGAAAAGATGGTTGCAATGTTTTTTAACTCTATATTCTTATCTTTAGATGATCCAAACATAGGATGTCATCCTTTTAAAGAATTGGATAACATTAATCAAATAGAGGATAATTCAATAACTAGCAATCCAGAATTACTTAATGTTTATTTGCTGAGTTTGTTAAGGAAGCATTTAAATAGTAAAGAGTACCAAGTATTAAGACTAAGTTACGGTCTTGATTGTGAAAAGCACTCAGCGCAAGATATTGCGAATATCATTGGACTAAATGGTTCAAGCGCTCACGTAAGAGTCTCTCAGTTAAAGAGGCAGGCAGTTGATAAATTAATAGAGAACGTAGATCCATCACATGTCTTGGACTACACATAACAATTAAATTAAATTAAATATATAACCTATGAATACCAAAACAAAAACCGATACATTAAATGACTTATACAAAAAGTATGAGTTGCATAAGGATGATACCTTTAAGTCTCCGCAGGGTTGGACAATAATCACTCGTAGTGGGATTGACAAGATCCAAGCGGTAGCTGATATTGATATTGATTATGAGATGGTGGAATATACACCGGCAGTATCAGCGGCTGTAAAGGCTACGGCTAAATGGAAGGACAGAGTACTATCTACCTTTGGTGAGGCTAACCCTAAAAATTGTAGACAAAGCTATGTTTTAGCTATGGCTGAGAAGAGGGCAATGTCAAGGATAGTACTTAAGCTAACTGGATTTTATGCGCTAGGTGCTTTTGGTCAGGATGAGTCAGAAGACTTTACCAAACCTAAGCAACAAGTGAATAATACTACTAGCGTAGATGAACTAATAAAATCTTCACTGTAATATGACTGAGCAAGAGGTACTTGAGAAGTTAAAGGATGATGATAATTACTATGGTGAGTTTGGTAAGAAGTATTTAAGTAACTCCAACATCTCCACCTTATTATCTAATCCTTTATCCTTGAACAAAACGTTTGAAAAGACTGTTCCTCTTGTTGTTGGTGGTTACTTTCACACTGCTATACTTGAGCCTGAAAAGCTTAAGAATTACAAGATAATAGATTCATCAACAAGAAACACGAAAGTGTACAAGGAAGAATCAGATGGAGATATCTGTCTGTTGAGAAAGGATGTTGATATGATTGAATCAATGACAGAGGCTATTTTTAAGAATGACACTTGTCGTGATTTGATTACGGATCCGGAGAATAAATATGAAGTCCCCGGCATCTCTAACCTTGAAGGTCGAATGTGGAAAGGTAAAGCAGATATAATAAACTTAAACAAAAAACTCATTGTAGACTTAAAGACTACAAATGATATCCATAAGTTTGATTACTCTGCTAATAAGTACAACTACGACAGTCAAGCGTATATATATAAGAAAATATTTGGTTACGAATTTTTGTTCTTAGTAATAGACAAGAACACTAATCAAATAGGTATCTATAATTGTTCTGATAGATTTTATAAATCAGGGCTTTATAAGGTACAAAAAGCCGTTGAAGCTTATGAGTTTTTTTTTAACTCAAAAGACTTTGACTCAAATCAATTTTTCATAAGTAAAACCCTATAATTATGGCGTGTATAATAACCGGTAGTATAAACCTAAGTAATATTCCTAAAGATAAAATCATCGAAGGTAAAAAAGGTAAGTACCTACCAATATCAATATCAATAAATGATGAACTTGATCCATATGGTAATCAAGGACCTATTACGGTTAGTCAAAGCAAGGAAGAAAGAGAGTCTAAGTCGGCTAAAAACTATCTTGGTAATATAAAGGTTGTTTGGACTAATGGGCAAATGCCAGATCCTGCACCTAGAGATGGTCAACAGCCGGTGGCTTCAGAACAGACTAGCCAACCAATTGCTTCTAACGACTTACCATTTTAAGGTATGAACGTTGAAACCATAGAGATTAATGGTTTCCTTATTGATAAGTTTAATCAATACAATTTAGAAGAAGGTAAAACACAGGGGACTTGTCCCTTGTGTTCTTCTAATAGGAAAGTATCTAATCGAAAAACCAAGTGCGCAAGTTACGATTGGGAGAGGGGTCTAGGCACCTGTCATAATTGTGATACAACATTCCAACTCCACACGTACCAACGTAAAGGATCAAGTGAAAAGGTTTATGTAAGACCTACATCTGAGGAGTTCACGGAAGTTAATAGTAAAGCTGAAGAGTGGTTTAGTTCTAGAGGCATCTCTAAGGAAACGCTATCAGATTTAAGAGTAGGTGAAGGTAAAGAGTGGATGCCACAAACATCTCAACTTGAAAACACTATAAAGTTCAACTACTATATGGGTGATCAACTGATCAACGTTAAGTATAGGGACGGTAGAAAAAACTTCAAACTATTTAAAGGAGCAGAGAAAATATTTTATAATATAAATTCTATTATAGGTTATGACTCTTGTGTAATAGTTGAAGGTGAGATGGATGTGTTAGCACTGCACGAGGCAGGTATTAAGAATGTAATATCAGTTCCGAATGGTGCTACGTTAAACTCTAACAACCTTGATTACTTAGACAATTGTATTGACTACTTTGATGATAAGACCAAAATAATATTAGCAGTAGATGCTGATGAAGCCGGTCAAGCACTACGTCAAGAATTTATACGTAGACTTGGAGCAGAGGTTTGTTATTTGGTAGACTTTAATGGGTGCAAGGATGCAAATGAGTATCTACTAGAGTTAGGTGCAGAGAAGCTAAGGAAGGTAATAAACTCCTCAACACAAGTGCCTCTAGAGGGTGTCTCAACTCTTAAAGATGTTGAAGAAGAACTAAAGGATTTTGTTGTGAACGGATTCAAACCCGGTTACCAAATTGGCATAGATAACTTTGACAAGATATTCTCTACATATACTTCTCAGTTTATAACTGTGACCGGTATACCTAGTAGTGGTAAGAGCGACTTTGTTGATCAGATGGTGGTGGGTTATAATAAAAACTACCAATGGAAGACAGCCTTTGCATCACCTGAGAATCATCCGGTATACCTACATGCTCATAAATTAATGCGAAAGGTTTGGGGAGGTATGCCTAAGTCATCTGATATAGATGGAGACAAGTGGACTCAAGTTAGCGACCATGTTAATGATAATTTTTTCTTCATAGACATGGATAAATACAACCTTGATTCAGTGTTGCGTAAAGGAGCAGAACTAGTTAAACGCAAAGGCATAAAGTGTTTAGTTATAGATCCATTCAACAAAGTTAGGATGGCAGATTCATCAGGAGATGTCAATGTGTATACATTGGAGTACCTTAGTAAGATAGAAGTTTTTGCTAAGAAGTATGATGTGTTAGTTGTTGTTGTTGCTCATCCTACCAAGATGTATAAGGATAAGGATGGTAAAATGGAAGAGCCCACAATGTATAACATCAAAGGTGGTGGTGAATGGTATGATGCAAGCTATCATGGTCTTTTAGTTCATAGGGATTATGAAAAGAAGACTGTAAAAGTAAAAGTACTTAAGGTTAAGTTCCAAAACTTAGGTAAAAATGGTGCAGAGTCTCACTTTACATGGGAACCAAAGTCAGGATGTTATATACCTTTGGCTGTAGCACAAGATGAACCTTTACCTTGGGAAAACAAGTAGAGTATATGGGACCCTATAAAGCAACACAAGAAGATCTAGAAATCAGAATGTGGTGTTATAGAAACAGAGTTGTAATAACTCCTGTGGAAGTGGGTTATAGAAAAAGGAGTTGGTATATAGAAATTGATGTAGGTGGTAAAATTAATAAGTCACCAGAATGCTATACACACACTCAAATTTGGAGTCAAATATTTAAATATAGAAAATACTATTATGAAAAATACAAGCAATAAAATTAAATTAAAAGTTGAAGATCCTGTTGTTAAAAAAGTCATTGAAAAATTTGCAGAAAGGTGTGATTTTGGTATGAAAAAATACGGTAGATCTTTGCATCAAGAAAGGATCTTAGGTTTAAAGGGTTTAGGTGGTTACCTTAACGATATACAAGAGGAACTCATGGATGCCATAGTCTACATACAGACAGCAAAAGATGAAGTTAAAAGTTTAGCATTATCGGAAAAAGAAGAATCAGATCTTTTAACGGTAAGAGACAGTTATGCGCAGGGTCTTTAAAAGAAAAAAAGGTCCGGTTACTGCAAAGAAAGTGGTGCACGATGGAGTCAAATTTGCATCAGGATTAGAAAAATACATGTACATAGCTTTGAAAAAAGCAAAAATTAAATTTGAATATGAAGGAGAAAATTTTATATTGCTTGACACATTTACGTTTGAGCGTGATGCTTTTGAAAGACAAAATAACGGAAAAGGGGAATACATTGATAGAGGAAATAAAAAAATTCTAGGTATTCGTTATACACCTGACTTTGTCGGTGGAGATTTTATAATAGAAACAAAGGGTAGGGCTAATGAGTCCTTCCCTTTAAGATGGAAGTTATTTAAGAAACACATAATAGACACAGGTGACAATAGGCACTTATATAAACCACAGACCAATAAGGAGTGTGACAAAACAGTTGAATTAATATTAAACAAACGAAATGGGATTATTTAAAGAAAGAATAGCGTACAAGCCATTTGAGTACCCTGAGTATTATACAGAAGGGTGGCTAAAACAGGCTCAAGCTTTTTGGTTACACACAGAAATACCGATGTCAGGTGATGTTAAGGATTGGAATGAAAATCTAACACCTGAAGAGAAGAATTTAGTGGGTAATATTTTGCTAGGGTTTGCACAGACTGAGTGTGCTGTATCTGATTACTGGACACAGAAAGTTGTATCATGGTTTCCGAAGCATGAAATACAGCAGATGGCAATGATGTTTGGATCTCAAGAGACAATACATGCAGTTGCATATAGTTATTTAAACGAAACATTAGGACTAGATGATTTTGAAGCGTTTTTACATGAGCCTGCAACGGCTCAAAGATTTGATAACCTCATTGGATACGAAGGAACCGAGACAGATGGGATTGCTAGATCCCTTGCGATCTTTTCCGCTTTCGCTGAGGGTGTTAGCCTTTACAGTGCTTTTGCTGTGTTATATTCTTTCCAAATGCGTAACCTACTTAAAGGTATAGGTCAGCAAATGAAGTGGAGTGTAAGAGATGAAAGTCTTCATAGTAAGATGGGTTGTAGGTTGTTTAACCATATGTGTGAGGAGGATGATAATCTTAGATCAAGAACAGAAGGTTCTATTAGGTTGGCAGCACAGGCAATGGTTGAGCTAGAAGAGAATTATATAGACAAGATGTTTGAG
>TARA_B110000211_G_scaffold39038_2_pt1 | contig 14516 bp, 5 predicted proteins | sample TARA_B110000211 | Tara Oceans TARA_B110000211 (sample SAMEA4397516) | marine metagenome | biome: Polar Biome; feature: [DCM] deep chlorophyll maximum layer (ENVO:01000326); material: water (ENVO:00002006), including particulate matter (ENVO:01000060) such as... | depth 30 m
CATACAAGCAGAGAGTATAACAAAGGATCTTAACCCAGAGTATGGTACTATACAAAAGCTGTTTACCCGAAACACCAATATAGTGGCTTTGTGTGAGAACAAAATACTTAAAGTGCTGGCAAATAAAGATGCTCTGTACAACGCTGATGGTAGTATGCAAGTAACGGCATCTAACAGTGTGTTAGGACAAGCCATACCTTTTGTTGGTGAATACGGCATATCTAGAAACCCAGAATCGTTTGCTAACTTTGGGTATAGAGTTTACTTTACAGACAAAGATAGAGGAGCTGTTTTAAGGCTGTCTGCTGATGGTTTAACTCCTATATCAGACAAAGATATGATAAGTTATTTTAAAGCAAACCTACCTAACTCTAGCACGATAGTTGGATCTTACGATGAAAATAGAGATGCATACAACATATCACTACCAAATACAACTGTTAGTTTTTCTGAAAAAGTTAATGGTTGGACTAGTTTTAAATCTTTTGTAGCTCAGTCTGGAGTTTCTTTAAATGGAGAGTACTATACTTTTAAGGATAGCGACATATGGAAGCATCACTCAAAAGCATTGAGAAACAGCTTTTACAATACTCAATACGAAAGTTCTGTTAAATTTATTTTTAACGATATAGTGGACGAAATTAAAAACTTCAAAACCTTAAACTATGAGGGTACGGTTTCTAGGGAGTACAAGTCCGATGATGGTCAAGAGGACCAACTACTTAGAGGGGGTTGGTATAGTGGTGGTATCAAAACAGACTTAGAGTCGGCTGAAATTGTTAGCTTTGTAGACAAGGAGGGTAAATGGTTTAATAACATAACTGGGATAACTAAAGACGAAATTAGCATAGACACTAAAGATTTCACGTCTCAAGGTTTGGGTACCGTGTCGCAGCTGTACACTACTCACCCTAACTACAAAACACTACAGATAACCGCAACAAGAATCATTAGCGACATAGGTAACGATGAAAACGAGTATATTGTAAATACCTCGCCAACTGATAAAACGCAGCAAGTCGTACAGTTAAACCAAAACTTTGAAGTAGGTTCAAACCCAGGCACGGTCACTAAAAACTTTTATATACACGCTAATACTGTAAATGGTATTAAGTATGCCGTGTCGGCAGGTAAGTTTAGCGCAGAGTCTTTGAACTCAGCTTTATCAATAACAATATCTAACCTAGGCGTAAGTACCTCTGGAGCTGGTTATCACAATAACGTTATACAGGTACAAGTGGTTATCGATTATACCGCAGGAAACGTTTTTCCATCAACAAACGTAGAGTCCCAAGTAAACATACAGGGTTCACCAACTTTAGCAATAGATAATTAAAATGGCAAACGCAACTATAAATACGAGAATGATTAATGTGACTGATAGCCAGGCTACCACTTTAGTGGCAGCGCTTGACGGTATACCTAACACAGTGTCAACTATAATAACAGATAGAACATTTACTCCTAGTAAAAACTATAAGTTCACAAAGCTACCACATGTAAGTTTTATTAAAACTTCTGATCCAAACAGGTATAGTTATACCACCACTTTAAACACAGACGGCTCGTATAGCTTTAGAGTTAAATATCATCATGCCTTAGCTCAACCAACTACTGATGTAATAGAGTTTTTTTCAGAAGCTAAAACAAATAGCGTTTCTACTTCTAAAAAAGTATTTGGATGGAACATGAGAACAACAAGTGTAAGTCCTTACGGTGAAGCTAGAGTACTGCGTATAACTGGAGACCCTGGTTCTAAAGTTGTGATCAAGGTTACTCAAAACCCTAGGATATTTCCAATATCAAGCGCTACAGATATTGTTGTTGAAAATACAGTTACAATTGATAAAAATGGTTTATATGAAACTGTAATACAACTCCCAAAAACCGTTTTAGCCACTAGTTATAGGGTTATAATATCAGAGGGAACTAATACTACTTTTGCTAGTGGTTTAACACAATCACCTACGACAATATTTCTAGACCAATGGCCGTTACAACAAACTAAATTAGAGATAATAGAAACAGGTGATACTTCTTGGGGTTTACCTGCTGCCAGCGTTAATAATGCTTTTTATTATTTTTCAGGTCCTAGAGGATCTAAGAGCTACAAGCAAGACTTCAGTTGGACTGTTACTCACGCTAACAACATATCTGTTGATCAAGCTTATGTTGCAGCTAGGTTTACGCAAGTCACGGGCCAAAGCTCTACTCTGTCAGAAACAACATTACCATCTATAATTACTTACGACAACTTAAACGTTGCTATAAACAACACAGGCGTACAATCTGTTGTTATATCTGGTAAGATAAGCATAGTGCACGGTTATGATTCTGGTGGTCACACTTCTGTAAAATTAAATATTAACGATATATTAAACCACGCATAGTATGGCATCAATGAAATTAGTATTTACAAATCCAATAAACACATCACTACAAGCTAAAGCAACTACAGTTGCCAGCTCAACGGCTAACGCAGACAACGGCGCTTGGGATGTAATATATTTTACTAGAATATCAGCTGGAAAGCAAGAGGGTGAGGTATATAAACTTGGTAATTGTATAGATATAATTCCTAATAAAGATCTATCAGGATCTACCGAGGTAGACTCTACTACCACTTACATTGTTGATGTCGAAATCGAGGGATTGGCTCAAACTCCAGACGCAGGTGATTTCATATTTTTTGGTAAAGAAAATAAGATAAATGTATCTGGTGTCAGGGGTTATTACGCTGAGGTTGAAATGAAAAACGACTCAACTCAAGCCGCAAAACTGTTTTCTGTAGGTTCTGAAGTAAGTCAAAGTAGTAAATAACTCACTAAAAGTGTGACTATAAAGCTACTAAAATCAAATTAAATGGATAATAAAATAACAATTCGCCCTATAATAGTGGAGGATTACAAAAAACTAACAAAGTGGTGGGAACATTACGATGGTATACAAGTACCTTCGTCTGATTTACTACCAAATGGTGGGTTAGGTGGCTTTGCAGCTGAAAAAGATGGTAGATTAATAGCGGCGGCTTATATATACTTAACTAACTCAGCCATGGGTTATGTTGATTTTTTAATATCAGACCCTGATTACAAAGGTAGAGATCGATTTGAGATCATAACGCAGTTGATAGAAAGATGTTCTGAATACGGAGTAGAGCAAGGCTGTCGTATTGTATGGGCTATGACAACCTATAAAGGCGTTGTCAGTAGGTGTGAGAAGTTAGGGCACACTGTTTTAGAAGAAGACTACACGGTTATATACACTCACGACAAAGCTTACGAGAAGTTAATGAAAAGAAATAAAGAAATCGAATGAAAAAAATACAACAACCATCACCCTTCACCAAGGGAAGAAAAAGAAGAAGCAGCAGTAGTAGTAGTAGTAGCAGTAGCGGCGGTGGCAGTGCATTAAGCAGTCCTGGTTCTGTGCAGAAGTATGAAGACATGTACATGAACATGGATCTATCACAAAATCCATATGCTGGTTTGCAAAATACTATGGAGGGCATGACAAATCAATATGCTAACGCTACAAACGTTTATAGTGGTATGCAGAATCAAATGTCTGGTATGGGTAACATATACGAGGGTATGGGCAACGCTTATGCTGGTATGACAAATGAATTTGCTAATCTTGGTAATGCTTTTGAGGGTATGGGCAATGTTTATAGTGGTATGACAAATCAGTTCGAGGGCATGGAGAATGCTTTTGAAGGTCAAACTAATGTTTTCGATGGAGCACAAAATCAATGGGCTGATATGAAAAGTCAATTTGGTGGTATGGAAAACCAATTTGCCGGTCTAGATAATCAGTATAAAAATTTAAAAAACCAGTATTCTGGCATGGAAAACTCTATGGAAGAAGCTGGTATATCTACAGAGGCAGCGGAATTTGCTTCTGAAAAACAAGCACAAGGACGAGCTGACATAATGGCAGCGTTATCTGGTGCTGCTGGTGGATCTGGTATATCTGGACTAGCTCAAACACTAGCTAATCAAGCTTCTAATGATGCTAGACAAGGTTCTACGGATATAGCTAGGCAAGAAGTCGATAATGATAAAATGAGGTTACAAGAGCAGTCTAGAATTGACATGCTACAAAGAGGCGAGGCATCAAGTCTTGATAAGTTAAGAGCAGGTGAAGATGCTAGGTTAGACCAAATGACGGCTGGTGAAGCTAGTAAAATAGATCAACTGCAGAGAGGAGAAGCTGGCGATATAGATAGAGCTCAAAGATCTGGCGCTGAAAGGCTGGAGATGAATAAACTACAGGAAGAATCTAGAATGCAACAACAAGAGCTGTCTGAAAAAGCTAGATTAGGAACTCTAACAGCTCAAGAAGCTTCTAGGCTTGATCAGATGGAAAGAGGTTATGCTGGTGATATGGACAAGATGGTTAGAGGTGAAAACGCTAGACTAGATCTTTTAACAGCTCAAGGAGCTACAGACCTAGATAGATTGCAAAGAGGTGAGGCGGCTAATATAGATAGAGATACTAGAAGTTATGCGGGACAAATAGACATGTTCGAAAGACAGGAGGCCGGTAGACTTGATAGTTTGCAAAGAGGAGAAGAAGGTAGATTGCAGAGTCAATACTTAGGTGCTGAAATGGATATTGATAGACAAACTAGAGCTCAGGATTGGGATATGCAATCGCTTGAAAGACAAGGTAACATGTATACTCAGCAATTAGAAATGGATAGAATATCTACACTGCTACAAGGTTCTTTAGGTGCCGCTGCTTCTAAGTCAGCAGCTAGTGCGTCGAAAAAATCAAGTAGAAAAGGTGGTATCTCATCAATAGTAAGCGCTGTTGCTCCAGTATTAATAAAAGGTGCAGTAGCATCTGATAGGAGGTTAAAGAAAAATATAAAACATAAGTTCAACTCGCCTAGCGGTGTGCCTGTTTACGACTTTGAATACAAAGACGATAAGTATGGCTCAGGCGTGTATCAAGGTGTTATGTCCAATGAAATACCACAGGATGCTGTTCATGTTAACTCTGAAGGTTTTGACACCGTTGACTATAGCAAGCTTGATGTTGAATTTAAAAAAATAAACTAAAATGGCAGGAGATCAAGGAATAGCAAATGCATATGCACAGTACTTCAATGCTCAAGCTCAAGAAAGTGTAGCTAGTGATCCGTTTACTAACATAGTAACGATGGCTGCTCAGGCAGCTCAAGAGTGGACTTTTGAAAAAAAGAAAGACCAAGAAAGAGCTTTGAAAAAGGGAGAAGCTTATCAAGACAATATAGATGAAATGTTTACCGTTGCTGCTGACGGTTACAACGAACAGGGCAAGGAGTTAATGCACTCTACTATATCTAGTTTTTCTGATCAAATGGATCTTGCGGTTAAAAACAACGATAAGAAAGGCATGTCTAGAATAATGATGGATGCAAGAACTGTGGCTACGGAATTTCAAAGAGGCCAGAAGCTTTTAAAAGAACATTCTGATGCCTTGGGTAATGGTAGTTATTCGGAAGGAGCTAGTACAGCTTCTTTAAACAAGTTGCTAGCTGGAGGACCTCAGGATTACGAGGTTTATATGGAAACAAATCCAGAAGCGCCTAATTATCTAAAGCCTTTTTTTAAAACCAAAGGGGAGAATGGTGGCGTAGAGCTATTATCTTTTGATGACTTTGACAAAAGCAACACTCCACGAGCAGATGAGTTTGGAGATGGTTATGATAAACTTATTAAGAGCATGGTAAAAGAGTCTACGTCTAGTGGTGTTTACGAGTTTGATGAAGGTCAAGTCGAAAGATTATTAGATAAGCAGTTAGCTAACACCGATGTTATGTACTCTTCATTTCATGATAATTTATTTGGCGACGGAACAAGTATAAAAGAAGATAGAATCGCTAAAATGAAAGCTGAAGGTAAGGTGATGAATGAAAGTTGGATGTGGATGCATAACGATAAAATACCTCCTAATGACGAAGCTGTTATGGGTGGAGTAGCGGAAAGCGGTTTCAATCCAGATGCAATGAGAGGTATAGTGAAACAAGAGTTAATGGCTAAAGCTAAGAGCGAGTACGACATGAGATTAAAAGCTTACCAAAAGAAAGTTACTGCAAGCGCTGCAAAAACAAAGACTGATAAAGACAAGTTCCAAATTGGAGACTACCAGTACATACCGAGGGATGTTATCAACAACGTAGCAAAGAACATAAAAAATGATAAAAAAGTTGTTTTTGAAGGAGCTACTTATACCCCAGATGGAAATGGCGGGTATCTAGATGGAAATGGTGCAGAGCTAACCAAAGAGAACTTGGTAAACACCTTGGATCGAGATAGAGGCTTTATACGAAACAGCTCATTATTTACTAACTTACTAAAACCAACTTTACAATAATGGATTACATGCACAGTAATGGTTTTTCTTACACTCAAGAGGAGATAGAAGAAGCCGCTAAAAAGAAAGGTATATCTATAGAAGATTATTTGGTGGAAACGCCAGAACTTTCTATGGAGGGAAAGCAGAACGGCTTAGCGGAAGACTCGACGCCAAGCCCAGAGAATACGGAGTTAAAGTTGGAGGCTGGTGGTTCGGAGCAAGAAGAGCCTGATTTATATAATACAGGTTGGGGTGATAAACTGTACAACGGTCTTCGTGACAGTTGGCTTGGGAAAAGCGTTAGAGCTGGTAGCTTAAACTCTGCAAACGATGGCTTGACAAAAGAAGAAGGTTTAGCTAGGGTTAAAAAAGAAGTTGAAGACGAAAGAAAAGCTGATGAAGTAAGGAGAAGTGATGATGCTTGGACGTCTCAGTCTACTGATTTTAGCAGAAATCTAGATGATATGTTTAACGATCCAGAAATGTTTCAAAAAATCCTAGGTGACGAAGAGACTTTACAAAATAGAAACGCAGAGGGTGGAGGTGGATTAAACTCAGCGGAACATCTTAAGGGAATTATAAAGGATCAAATTGGTGGTATGGGTTGGTTTGATGATAGAAAAGTAGATCCTACTACTGGTCAACCTGTGTATAGCAGACTTACGAATAGCGATATGGATGCTTTGATATCAGAAAAGTTTGAAGCTAAGTTATACGAAGAGCAGACCAACGTTAGTAACGGCAGGGGCACGGCTAAAAACCTTGCAAGACAGAAAGATGGTATATCTCTGGAGGAGTATTGGAGTGAAGATTCCAACACTACTATATCTTCATTTACTGGTAACGATAAAAAACTAGCAGAACTATACAAAGATATAAAAAGCGGAAGCCTCAATGAGGTTGACATGATAAAAAAGTCAAAGCAATTTAAAGAGTTAAGAGCTAAAGAGGGTAAACACCACATGGTGTTAGATCCTAAAACAGGTATGCTGAGAGTAGCATCGGATGACAAACATCGCGACAAGCTTTTAGAAGACGGACACATACCTTTAGATATAAACGGAAAGCAAAAGGAATACGAAAACATTACGGATTACGATGTACTAAAGCAAGAGTACCAAAGATCCGCTCTATCTTTAGGTGGTTTGAACGACGAGCTGAAGACAATGAGAACTGCTGAGGTGGACAACCCGGCATACACATCTGTAGCTGGTAGAGACAAAGATCTCGTGAGGAGTATTTACGAGAAAAAGATTTCAGTAACAAAAAGCACTAAAGATTGGTTACAAGATACACACACAGGCGTTGTTATGGATGGCCAGACACAAGACGAGTGGGAGGAAGAAAAAGTTAGATTACAAGAAGACGTCGTAGATTACAACTCTGATCACGAAGCTTTAAAAAGAATGTACTTCTTAAACGAGGGAATAAAAGACCAAGATATTGGAGCTATGGGTCACTTAGCTACTTCGGCTAAATCTTTTATTGAACCTTTTATAGGCGAATACAATACAGACCAATTGATGGGTGGTCAAACAGATAGAGTTATATTAGACAAGGTTGGAGAGAAATTTAATCAACTTGGGTTTGAGGTTACTAAAGAGGACGAGGAGTATTTAGAGAGAGGTGTGGGTGAAATGGTTAATGAGGGTTTATTTGGTTCTGCTAGAATACTAGCCGAGTTTTATTCTGTAAACAAAATAGCAAAACCACTACAAGCTATAACTGGTCTTACTAAATACATGAATACCTTACAAGGCGGTAGATGGGTTAAAAACGGTAAAACATTTACAGATGCTAATATAAAAGCAAGAGCAACCGCAAGAGGTATGGCTCCTAAAGAGTATATAAAATCTCTTGGTGGTAGGGTTAAAGGTTGGGATGGAGCTGGTAAATTATCAGGAATGAGATTTACTACTAACAGCGTAAGAGACAGAGGCGTAGCAACGCTTATCACTGGAGGTATTGAAGGAGCTAAGTTTAGCGCTATAGAAGCTTTTGACGAGGGAGATGTTAGCGTGAAAGGTTTTGCAACTGGATTTGGATTTGGAGTAGGAGGAAGAATACTGGCGCCGTTAGCCCCTTATATGCAGAAGAACGGTTTGTTAAAAGACTTTGATAAAAAACTTGGTAAGATAAAAGGTAAGCAAAGAAGCGTGAATGTTAATACTAGAAAGTTGTTTGAAACATTTATAACTCAGCCAGCTAGTTTTGTTGCCGGCTCTGAGTTTGGCGAAGTCATGTCTGCCGTTACTCAAGACGCTATGGGTAACAAGCAGTTTAGTGATTTTATGGATGAGCACTATGGTGATTATGGTGAGGTTGGAAAAAGATTGATTACAAATGGATTTATTGGCCTTGGGTTTGGTATGACTCACTTTAAAGGCTTTGGAGACTATAAATCTAAAGCTGGGCTTAGAAATAGCTTTAAAAAGTCTAAAAAACTAATGCAACAAATAGCTGTTGAAAAAGGCGGGGTAACACAGCTTGAGATCAACAGATCTAAACAAGGGTTTTTTGATCCAGAAATACAAGCTAAAATTGAAAAAAATCTTTCTGATAAAAACCTAAAAGAGTATTACAAACATTGGGAGGTGAAAGACGGCTTGCAAAAACGATACTTAGACGCTGTGAGAGCTGAGGGTTATATGGATCCATCTAGAGCTAACGAGATAGTTAAAAGAGAACATAAGCAAGAAATTAAAGACGCTAAAGAACAGGGCATAGACATTGAGATAGAAGTTGTAAATAACAACAGGTTAAAGTTTGGTCAAGAGGCAATGATAAACAAAGAAGGTAATGCTTTTAATGCTGATGTTATTAGAAAAGGAAACAAAATTAAATATAGATATAACGCCGAGCTTTACACTCCAGATATAAAAGCTCACGAGATGAGTCATGATTATTTTGAAAGAGAGTTTGGTTACAACGCTGTTTTTAAAGGTGATTTTTTTAAAAAGCTAGAAAGTGTAGGTTCTAAAATTGAGCTAGATAAAAATTTATCTGAAAAGGAGGCGGTAGAACTTGGAACACCAATGTTAGCTGGTACTACAATGAATTTATCCCAAGCCATGAAGCTTAAGAAATTCGATTTAACTGACGCTGTTAAAAATCAAAAGATACAACAGTGGGAATTGTTTTCTTATATAGCCGAGAGGATTGGTGATAAATCTAACTACAACAACATAAAAGGATCTGATGGTTTTTTAGGTTTAAGAAACGTAATATCTGAGTTTGGTAAAAGAGGTGGGCAAAAATACGATCTAACTCAAGAGAAAGATGTTGTAAGATGGTTTAGAGATTATGCTAAAAATGTTAAAAAGGGCGTAAACCAAACTAAAATGTTTAAAGAGCTTGAGTCTGTTATAGACGCAGACGGTCCATTGCTTAAAAAAGCTGAGCTTGCTGCTCAAGGCAAGACTGGTAAAAACAAATACAGTTCAGAAATACTAGAACTAGAGGGTGGTGGTAAAGTAAACAATCCTGAAAAGCTTAAGAACGAGGCACAAGAGTATTTTAAAGCTAAAGGCATAAAGCTGGGTGAAGGTAAGATAGAGGACTATAGAGAGTTAATGGGTCAGAAAGAAAGACGTGGTGATAGGAAAATGGAAATGGACATTAATTCTCCACACACTGACTTCGAGCGCTACCCAATACTAGGAAACAAGCTTGGCCCAATGTTTGACATTGCTCTAAACTTATACCAAAGAACTATACCTGAAAGATATAGGGTTGATGCTAATAACAAGAGCTGGGATGGGGAGAGAGCTGAGTTAGCAGTTGCTTCGCTTACTGACAAGCGTGGTTTTCAAGATATATTTAGAACGTACGACCCAGCTAAGGGGACTTTGATGTCGCATGTTACTGGTATGCTTAAAACTAGAATGGAGGAGATAAAATACAGAAGTGTTGATGCTAAGTACGAGTCTAGAAGAGCTGAAGCCGAAGGGTCAGTTGTATCTGGTCAAGATATATCTGACATAAAAACTGATATAATAGACATAAATGCTAGTGGTGGTATTGCTAAGGGAGGTGAAAGCGGTAAAACTGTCGCTGAAAACACCGGTATAAGGCTAAGAGATTATGAATTTAACTATGGTGGGGGTGTTAAAAGGAAGATAAACCCACAATCTGTCGAAAGGCTAGAGCAAGCGTCTGAAGACGTTTTCTTTGAAACACCTTTAAACGAACTTACTTTTGTCAATGTTGCTAATAAGATGAGGGGCAAATCTTCACCAGAGATGGACTTACTATTTAGAGGAGGTAAAACTGATCTTAAAACACCAAAAAAAATAAGGGAGGCAGAAGACGGGTTTGTTGATAACAACGGGTCAATAAACTATGAGGCCATGAAACTATTTAGTAGCCCTAAGTTTTATGAAAACACTAATTGGGGTAAAACTACATTTAGCAAATACTACAAGAACACCGGCGTCAAGTTTAAATCAACAGAACTACCAGTCGAGGCGACCCAAGAAACAAACGCTAGAACTACTAAGTGGAAAAAACTACCAGCAACAGAAACTAGAGTACAAGAGTTTGTTAAAGACTTAAACACAGGTAGAGATGCTGATAATATAAATAAAAAAAGAAACACTTTAAAAGAGGGTATTGGTGATCCATTTGCTTTACAAATATTTAGAGATCGTATACTAAGTCCAGAGTTTGAAGCTAAGGTAGAAGGAAACTCAGAAGCTAAAGCAAAACTAGAAGGATTAAAAGCTGAGTTAGCATTACGTAAACTTCGTGGGGCAACGCCAGAGGGATTAAAATCTGAAGTGCTTGATAGCATGATAGAAGAGGTCAGAAAAATAGACTACACTAGAGAGCTTTTCCCTGGGTTTGGTATTAGAGCTTTAGTCGAAAGAAACCCAGAGTACTTTAAAGAGCTAGAGAGAAGCGGTGGAGCTGAGGCATACTTCAATACTATGGGTTATGAGTTAAAAGGTGTGAATCAGAAAACTTTTACAGAATATTTTGAAGCGCAAAGGTTTTTGGAAACTAATCCAGAAATGAAGCCATTTGTCCCCGAGCTTGGTTTTAAAAATTACAGTGATAAAAAATTTATTAAAACAGTAGAATCATTTTTACCAGAAGCTATACGTGGGGAAAGTAAGATGGCTGAAAAGGCTTGGTATAAAGACCCGAAGGCCGTTGAATCATTTGACGCGTTTACTAAGGAATTTTACAGAACCATGTCGGATGCGGAGATTAACCATCCAACAATGAGGAAAGCTCTTGCCATAGGTATGGGTAAACAATTACTCAATGGAGAGTATAGAGGTAAAGAATGGGCTGATAAATGGTATTCAGAAAACAAGGGTACTGGTAAAGCTCCAGCATATATCAAGCATGTCAAGGCAACTTCTAACGGGCCGTTTAAAAGAAAAGTAAACGAACTTTTAGATTTACCTAAATTTAAGGGCGTTAAAAATAGTGACAAACTTAAGCGGGACATGGCTTTGACAACTCAAAAGTACTTGACTAAAAAAGGATCTACATACGAGCAAACTACAGACGCTAACACAAAGTTACACGCAAAAGTTTACGAAAAGCTTTATGATTTTTATGCTAAGTCTAACAACAAGGCTGACGCCTTGAATAATATACGTAGGCTTCTTCAAATGCAAACAAATATAGAAGGTGGGTTTGCAAAAGGGTTAGCCACTCACGACGCTGTATCTTTAAACAAAGGGGCTAAACATAGCGAGCACGACTTTCAGTTGTTCAACATGAACGCCAACTTCATGATTAATATGTTGAAGAATTCTGGAAACAAAGCTACGTTTCTAAAAAATCAAAAATCATTATCTAAAATATTTAAACAAAGCATAATAGACAAGTCGTTGCAAAAAAAATACGATGGCAAGGAGTACGGTGGTGCTACTAGCTATGATTTTAAATTTACAACAGAGTCCGGTAAGTACCCTTGGATGAGATCACAAGTTACCGCTGAAACAACTTTAGATTTAAAATCAGGTAAAACTTATGATAGCCTGCTAACTGATGTTATAACCGGTGGTAAATCTGTTAAGGAATTACTGAGAAGAAAACAAGAATTAAGTAAAGCTAATAACAAAAAGTTTGAAGAAGTTGGTTTAAAGTCTGAAGACTTAACTAACGGAGAAAAAAAGATGCTAGCTAAATCTGTAGATGCAGCCATAGCAAAAGGTAGGATGAAAAAGAAAAAGTCTAGAGGTATGTCTACTTTTGATTTTGATGAAACAGCTGGTATAAGTGATAACTTCGTTATCGCTACTAAAGGTAAGGAAACAAAACGTATAGCTTCTCACGAGTGGCCTGTTGTTGGAGACAAGATGGTCAACGAGGGTTGGAAGATGGATTTTTCAGACTTTAACAAAGTGACTAACGGTAGACCAGGACCGCTAATGCAAAAGCTTAAAAACCAGATTAGAAAGTACGGTAACAAAAACGTATTTATACTTACGGCTAGAGCTAACGAAAGTGCTCCCGCTATACACGAGTATCTAAAAAGCGAAGGAGCAGAGCTACCTTTAGAAAACATAACTGGTCTAGGTAATAGCACTGGTGAAGCAAAGGCCAAGTGGATGTTAGAGAAATTTGCGGAAGGATATAACGACATGTACTTTGTAGACGATGCTATTGGTAACGTGAAAGCGGTTAAGGATGTCTTGAGCCAACTTGATATCAAGTCTAGCGTTCAACAAGCTTTAATGTCAGAAAACCTAAGCGAAGGCGTTAACAATATCATGGAGCATTCTTTAGACATAGGTTCTAAAAAAGTATTTTCAAAAGCTGAAGCTAAAGTTAGAGGTAAGGATATCAAACGTAGAAGAGTGTTTATGAGAGATTCCGCTGCTGACTTAGAGCTTCTTATAGAGCCATTATATGGTAAGGGTAAAAAAGGTATTGAAAACAAAGAGTGGTTTAAAGAAAAGTTTGTTATGCCGTTTGAAAGAGGCACTAGGGATTATAATTCGGCTAGACAATCCGCTAAGAATGACTACATGAATCTTCGTAAGCAAAACAAAGATGTAGTTAAACAAATTTCTAAACCTGTTGAAGGAACAGCGTTTACTAATGACATGGCGATGAGGGTTTACCTTTGGAATAAAGCTGGTTATAAAATACCAGACTTAGCAAAAGGAACTGAAGCTAAACTAGTCGAACACATACAAAACAATCCAAAGCTACAAGCTTATGCCGAGAACTTTGCTAGAATAACTAAGCAAGACAAAGGGTTAAAAGAGCCAGGAGAAAACTGGTGGGGAGAAACAATGGCTGGAGAGGTTACTAATATAAATAGAGGTGTTAGTAGAAAGCAATATCTTCAAGAGTGGATAGATGTAAAGAACGAAATGTTCACTGAAGAAAACCTAAATAAAATGGAGTCTAAGTTAGGTACTGAGTGGAGAGAGAATATCGAAGATATGTTTGATCGTATGGAAACTGGTAGAACTAGATCTTTAAAGATGGATAGAGGTAGCGCGGCTATGATGAATTATTTGAACGGAGGTATTGGTACTATTATGAACTTCAATACTAGATCAGCTGTACTACAAACCATATCTACCACCAACTTCTTGAATATGAGAGAGAATAATCCTATCGCAGCGGCAAAAGCAATGGGTAACGTAAAGCAGTTTGCTAAGGATTTCAAATACATCATGAACTCTGACATGCTAAAGCAAAGAAGAGATGGGTTAGCTATGAATGTAACTGAGGCTGAAATTGCTTCTGCTGCGGCTTCTTCACAAAACCCTGTACAATCGATAATATCAAAAGTTCTTAAAGCTGGTTACCTACCAACAAAGATGGCGGATAGTTTTGCAATATCTTTTGGTGGTGCTACGTTCTATAGAAATAGAATTAAGATGTATGAAAAACAGGGTGTAAAAACTAAAGAAGCAGAAAGCAAAGCGTTTTTAGATTTCCAAGTGATTGCGGAGAGAACACAGCAGTCGTCAAGAGCAGATCTATTGTCTAAACAACAAACATCTTTAATTGGTAGATTTATATTGCCGTTTGCTAACACGCCAATGCAAATGAATAGAGCTGGTATGAAAGATATACTTGACATATCAAAAGGTAGGTTTGAAGGAGGTAGAGAGTTATCAGAAAAAATAGGTAGAGTATCTTACTATATGGGAGCTCAAGTGGCTATATTTGCTGGATTACAATCAGCGTTG
>TARA_B110000211_G_C14093031_1_pt1 | contig 14465 bp, 9 predicted proteins | sample TARA_B110000211 | Tara Oceans TARA_B110000211 (sample SAMEA4397516) | marine metagenome | biome: Polar Biome; feature: [DCM] deep chlorophyll maximum layer (ENVO:01000326); material: water (ENVO:00002006), including particulate matter (ENVO:01000060) such as... | depth 30 m
TGGTGCGGATGCGCCTGTGCTAGGCAGTCTAAAAATGAATTTAGAAGTACTTCCTGGTAGCTACTTAGAAGTGATGGGGCATTAAAATGAATAACAATACTAAATTAGCCGCACTTGTAAGCTTGATGCTCACTCTTCCTGTAAGTCAGGTTAATGCTCTGCAGAGCATTGAGGAAGATAGTTTAAGAAATGTTTCTGGTCAAAGTGGTGTCGATATCGATTTGAACTTTGAAGGGACTATTGGTCGAGCGTATTTCGAGACTCAAGGTAATTCCTTGAATATGAGAAATATCAATATTGATACCGACGGAGTCGGAGATGGCTCTGGTGTTGATCGGCCTTTGAATATGGTTTTAGACCTAGTAACTCGAGGCGAAAAATCTGGTTTAGCTATTTCTATATCTGGCATTAATGATATGGATATAACGTTAGATCAAATTAATGTTAATGGCGATGATACTGCTGGGGCGATTTTAAACCAAAATAATTCTTATGGTGGACTGGCTCTGACTAATATTAATGATCACGGTGGCGTAACTGATATTAATATTTTTGCTCGTGGTGCTAGTGGAGAAGAGGGGGTTCAAATAGAAATGAACCTTCCTGAAATACTCTCTTTAGATTTGGCTTACACCGATTATGGTGCAGATAATAATGTAAGTACTGACGACTTTGTTTTTGGTGGGGAGCTTACTTTAAATAATTTTACCGCCATTAGCTCTGTCGATTTAACCTCTGGTACAAATGATGCGGGTGAAGAAATTGGTGGCCTCCACATTGGTGTTATTGCTCAAACGGGTGATATTACGCTGAGTAATATGCGCGCAGGTAATCAGCAGGGCTCGATGGGGCGACTGGTTCTTAATGGATATAGAATGACACCTGACAGCTATCTAACGATACAGGGTAAATAATAATGAAAAAAATAATCTGTATTCCTCTATTTTTAAGTGCAAATTGTTTTGCCATGATGCCCATGCAAGATAATGACTTGTCCGTCGTATCGGGTCAAAGTGGTATAACTATCGATATTACGACTGAATCCGATATTACGGTTGGTGAATTCCGATACGAAGATAAAGCGAACGGTGCTTTAGAGAAAGGTGGTGGCGGTGCTTTTTCTTTGCGAGATATCGTGATTAAAGACAGTGCATTTTCTTTTGATATTGATATTTCAGCAGCTGGTGAGTTAGCAATGAAACTCAACAGTTTTGGTGTTATGGATATTGATGTAGGTGCTATGCAGTTTAACTATGATGATAGTTTGGCGCTAATTGACCCTGCCGTACTTTCCTCAGAAGCCCAACTGTTAAATCAATATGGTCGCTTAGGTTCTTTAGCAATTAATGATTTTACGCTAGGGCAATCGTCAGATATTACCTTCAAATTCACAAATGAAGGCGAGTTTGCATTCAGTGCAAGTATGCCAACGGGTTCTTTTTTCTACTTTACGTATGTTGATGATGGTGAATTTACTTTCGATACTAACAGTGATGGTGATACCACGCTGAACGATACGGCGGGTAAAAACTATATTTCTACTCGGGTAGAGTTTGAAGATTTTGTATTAAGTGATGTTAAGTTAAAAGGCATAGGGGTTGATGATGAATCCTATGTGGCCGTTACCTTAGGTGGCACGCAAGGCGCCATTTCATTTCGAGATATTAATATTAACGGAAACATCTTGGGGAGTGCTGGTTTAGAAAATATCAGTGTAAACCCTGTTAGTTATTTACATATAAAAGGTCATTAAGTTATGCATATTTTATTGGCTAAGAAGCAATGGATTCCATCTTTTATTCTTGCAATATCAACGTTATTTTTTAGTGCGGTGTCTTTGTCGTATAACCCAGGACTTAACTACCTTCCATCTCGTGATGATTCGAACACTGGAAGTATTGATGAATCCCAGCAAGGTTGTGTTTACCGTGAAAGTGATGCGTCAGGTGGAAGTTGGACGGTTGATGATTGTGACTATGCCGGCGCGCATTATGCCTGTTATAACGGCAGTGAATGGCAAGTGTCACAGGCATTGGGCACAGCAACTAATCCTGGCGAACCCCAGGATGGTAATGCGGGAGCGCAAACTAAGTCGCTTGACTTGTGGGATCCCGTAAAAGCTGACAACTTGTGTAAAGTAAACTTTGGGCCTTCCTATTTCTTTAGTGTGCCGGTTAATGCCGCAGAAGATGAAAAGCTTGGGGCTGCAATTACAGACATGATTGCCGCTAAAAAAAGGACTTGGCTTTATTATTATTCTAATACTGAAAATATTGCACTATCCGCCAATTATTGGTTGGGTAATCGAACTGAATATACCAACTTATTGGCGACTAACTTAGGTAATGCGGGTGATTTAGGTGATGGCGGGGTTGCAGATTGCACACTTATTAATCGTGATACCGGCTTATGGCAAGACGCACCGTGTTCTGAGGCTCATTCTTTTGCGTGTTATGACTCTGGTGCTTGGTTGATAACTGCGGCGCAGGAAGGTTGGAAATCAGGTTTTTCTGCCTGTGAAGCGGAATTTGGGCAGCAAACCTTGTATGCAGTTCCTCGAGATGGAGGTGAGAATATTGCTATTGCTGCAGCCGCTTTGCCTTCAGCGGGTACGGGGTTGGCGGCAGATTATAACAAAGTATGGTTAAACCGTTCAGATTTGGCGTATGAAGAGTTTTTCATTTCTAATCAAACGCGCCAAGCTTGGTGGGGGGTTGGGCAGCCAACTAATCGCGGGAATGCAGACTGTGCATTAGTTGACTCTTCTGGGAATTGGATTGCTGAATCTTGCAATGGCGTATTGGCTTACCATGCTTGCTATTTAGGTAATAATCAATGGCAATTAACCAGTGATATTGCCGATTTAAAACGCTCTGAATCATCACTTGGCTTTGGCTTGTGTAAACGATTGGCTGATAGTGCTGAATATCGTCCACCAAACTCCGCGGTATCAAATGCTGCTCTGGCGGTGGAAGTGAATAAATTACCCGACAATAAGTTTGTATGGGTGAATTACAGTGATCAAGGTAGTGAAGGTTATTGGAAGGAAGAAAGTCCATTTTTAGATTTTGTCAGTATTGATGGCGTGTTAGCAGGTGATGCGCAAGATTGTGGTTACTTCAGCCTAGAAACAGACAATAAACGAAACTGGTTGGCAGGCCAGTGCTACGCAGGTGGCGCGCCGCTTCAACAAGGGTTCGCGTGTACTAATGGCTATGAGTGGAAAATCGCTACAAATGCAATAGTCGATGGTGCTTCATTAGTTTCAGACTTATGGAAAGATGGTTTTACCGCCTGCGAAGCGGCTTTTGGAAAAGATTATGAATTTGCAGTGCCCTACGATGCGGATCAAAATTCCCGCTTGGCTTTAGCGTTAAGACTTTCGGGTAATACTCGTGCTTGGATGAATATTAATGATGCTAAGTCAGAAGGTAATTGGGTTGCTAATGGTCCCGTTGTTAATCTTTCCCCCGTTATCACTTCGTTGACACCTCAGAGAGAAGTTGCTGAAAAACAAGCGCTTAACTTATCGGTTACGGCAGTGGATCCAGAATCCGGTAATAATGTAGGGTTAACCTACCAATGGTCTATCATCGCTGAGCGAGTAGGGCAAAATAATACCGGAACGGATACTGTAATTACCCCTGTTCTAGTTAATGCGAATACCCCAACGGTGACGATTCCTGCGGTAGATTTAATCAACGATGATTATTATCTAGACCTGCAATTGCAAATCACAGACGCTGATACAGATTCCCCTGCAACGACCACCAAAGTAATAACCATTAAAGTTGTTTCACCGTTACGTGCGGCTTATGACTTTAATAATTTCACTAATCCTGCACTGGATATTAGTGGTAATGGGCATGACCTAGTTTTAGATCCAGCCCAGGTAGGCATTCAAGCCCATGCAACCGGTTCAAACGATTACTTTGCCAAGCTAGGTAGTGACGACTCATTCTCTATTGTTGGAACAGCCCCAAATGGTTTAATCGTGGGTGATACCAATGATGAATATACGGTTATATTCCGTTTTAAAATGGATGAATTACCGGCCGATGCTTTCGCGACCTTCTTGCAAAAAGGCGCAGCTGATTCTAGACAGCCAGGGATCTTCTTTAATAAAGCGGGCAACAATATAAATTACACCAACTCCACAACGAGTGGCCAGAATGCATCAAGCGCAGTGAGTAATGAAGAGGTTAGATTAGATCAGTGGATGACGGCAGCTTATGTTAAAACGCCCACTAAAATGACCTTCTATATTGATAAGGCGGAGACTAATCTTGATCCGGCTCCTTGGAATACTGTTCCTGATAGTAGTCTTGACTTAAATGGCACCAGTGTAGATTTTGCAGCGGGTGATTGGCACTTTGGTAATAGTCCTTTTACTTCTGAAGGGATTACCGGTGGTTTGGATGATATTAGAATCTATAATCGCGCTTTGACCGCAGCAGAGCTTACGACTATTTTCCCTGATCAACCTCGTGGGGTATTTGATTTTGTGAATCAGCAAGAGACTGCTGAAGAAAATGAAGTGCTTGCGGCTGTGAATGAGTTATCGATTCCGGTTAGTCGTACTCAAGGGGATGATGGTGAGGTTTCGGTTGGTTATAAGTTAGTATCTGGCTCCGCAATATTAGACACCGATTTTAGATTAAAAGGTGATTTGCAAGCCCCAGGCAGTGTTGATAGAGGCAAAGGTACTCTGACTTGGGGTATTCATGATGCGACCGATAAAAATATTATCGTTGAGTTGATTGGAGACGATCTTCGAGAGGGTACTGAAACCTTCACGGTTGAGCTTGAACGTTTGGGTAATACTGAGCCTGAGTTAGGCGCCAATAATACGATTGATGTTAATATCATTGATAAAACTCCAAACCCTTATGGTGCAATTGGTTTTGCGCCATCAACAGCTGTTGAAAATATAGCCGTTGATGAAGGTCAGTCTGGCGTGATTACTATTGAGCGTATTGGTAATGATAGCTTAGGTGCATTTAATGTTCTTTATGAAATAGAAGCGCTAACGGCTCATAATGCTGATGACTTTGATATTACTCAAGGCGGTTATACTTCTACAGGATCAGGAACTAATAGTATTATTGGCAATGGTAGTTTGAGCTTTCCAAGTGGCCCTGGCGTTACACGCCAAACTCAAACCATTAGTTTTGATACAAATTCAGATTTTTCTCTTGAGCCTAATGAAACTTTTGTAGTTCGATTATTGGCAGTCACTGAATCGAATGGAGACCCGTTAGGGGATCCTGCTAATAGTGCGATCTTGGGTACGGCCAATCAATATACTCAAGTTATTAACGATATCTCACCAGGCCGAATAAGTTTTGTGCAAGCAACGGCTTCTGCAGACGAAGTGGATCAAGGAAGCGGAAGCAATGTTGTGTTTGTTGCACTGCAGCGCTTGGGTGGTGATGATGGTGCAATGTGTGTCACATTGGATCTGGCTGCAAGTTCGACCGCCAGTCCTACTGACTATACTGTTACCTACTTGAATCCATCAGCTTCTGGGCAGTCTGACGTTTATTGGGCTGATCAAGATGATGATACTAAGCTAGTACAAATAACGGCTACCAATGATGAAGTCTATGACCCTAATGAACTTATTAAACTGTCGTGGGCTCGTAAGGCCAATTGTAATGGCGCAGTGACGGAGACGCCCTATGCACCAGAAGTGACGGATAATGCCAGTACTCAAATTACCATCAACGACTATACGACGCCGGTCAAGCTTAAGTTTACTGAAACTAATTATTCGGTTTCCGAGCTGACCCCTACTAAAACCATTACCATTCAGGCAACTCAGTCACGTCAGGCTGGTAATGAAACCGAAGGTGATTTTACTAACCGAGTTAATAATAATGGCTTTACGGTTAACCTAACTCGAGTTGAAACAAGTGCAATTGAAGGGACTCACTTTGGTGATTTGACTTCCCAGGAACTATTATCTTTTGCTCCCGGAGAAACTGAAAAAACAATTACTGTGCCTATTGTTGATAACTGTGTAGGCACACCGAGTTTGTCTGTTGGTTTCGGTTTGGTGGCTCCAGGCACGAATTCGATACCTATTGGCTTGATTGATACATCCAGTGCTACCAGTAGTTTAGCGATTACTAATGGTACTCCTGCTCTTAATGTCACAACAGCTGTTGATAATAGTGGAGTTCTAAATGCCTCTCCGTTTATTAGTGGAGCATATCGAGCTACCAATGCGGGAGGTAATAATAATAATGGTTTTGATCTGCTAGATATAAGGTTAGCAGCAACAAATGTGGGTGATGACTGTGCATTGTCGTATAAATGGGAGTATGTGGATGCAACCCCTACGTTGCCTATTGCTAAGTTCGGATCTATAGCTCCAGTAACTAATTTAGGCACTGGGTCATCCGTTGAGTTTAAGCTTCCTTTCGTTGCTGAAAATACTAACTTGAATTATAAGGTTACTGTTACTCATCCTGAATTGGGTAGTACAGAAACTGAATTAAATCGCTCGGTAGAGATCGCTCCTTATTGGATGAGAGTAAGGCATGAGGGTACTGGTGATCATATGTATGTTGATTCTAGCAACGAGCTTCAATTTACTGGGAGTTCTACCTCTAACTCAACGAGAAACTTTATTTACAACAAGCTCACTCAGCAAATAATTGGCCAGAAGAAGCTAAGCGGGGATTATGGTTGCTGGGATGGTTTGAATTACAATGCTTGTAATTCATCTACGGCCAATCAGAAGTTGATATATTCCACAGGCGCTAGCGGTGGCACTTGCGAAAATGAAACACAGATTTATACGACTAATGGAAATAGTTCGTATTATGAGAGGAGTGTCATTTTTGTTCCTACAGGTGATCCACAATTTGGTGGCACTCCTGGAACAGTAAGTTGTGCTAAACGTGATTGGAAATGGATAGGAACGCCTTAGCATATAGGCTTTTAAGCAAAGACAGGGTAAAGATGTTGTACATCAGTACAGCATCTTTATACTATGATGAAAGTAAGTACATATGTCATAGCTTGTTAATGCTACGAATTAACCAAGATTTACCATCTTGTTGTAATCAACAAGGTTAATAAAAATAATAATATTTTCAGAGTAAGAGTGATTCTATGAATAAACTCGTATTACGCAACATCAACCTTCCTTTGTTGCTTTGTGCATTAAGTGTTCCTAGCTATGCGCTTGAAGCTATGGATGATGATGAACTGTCAACAACTACGGGCGAAGGCTTGGGTGTGATTGTTGATAATCTTTCTATTCATAGTGCTGATAAGGGTGAAGCTGGTGCATTTGAAATCACTCTTGATTTAAATGAAAACCCTGGGCAAGAACAGTTTATCTTCAGTGAATTAAGAATTCATAAAACAGGAACAGTCTCTGGGTCTGCAGATTCTGGTGGTAACTTCGGTACCATTGAAAATCCGGTTTATATAGGCGACTTGCGTGCTATTGATGTGTACTCAGGTAATGCAACGGATCCAGGTGATTCTACGGTATCGGTCACAACTTCTTTGCGTGCAGAGTTTCCTGGTTCTTCTTTAACCCAGGTGGATCGTTCAACCAGTGTGCAGCAAAATAATCCAGCAGCTTACGCTGCGGCGGCGGCTCAGTTTGAGTCTAATTTAAGTGCAGTCACCGATAAGTTTACTGCTCACCTTCGTTTTGATGATTTTATAGCAGCAGCACCTGTGGCAAACCAAAATAACTTTCGTGCAATGATTGATATAGAAGGTCTTCGCTTTTATGGGACTTACACCGATGTCTTTGCCACCCAAGGTAAAGGTATTTCTCTCGCGGGTGCGACCGGACTTTATATTGATCAAGTAACTGTATCTACATCTCTGCCAACAACGACTAGTAAAAACAACGCAATCGCTGATGGTGATTATGTAACAACGCCAATTGATAGCCGACTGATATTTAATGGGATAGATGTTTACACAACACTCGGTACTCGCAATCAACCGTTAACCTTTGATAATGTCACGGATGAGAATGGTAATAATCAGTTACAAATGGAGATTTCACCATTACCTGCTTCTGTTGGCGTAGCACCTAAAAGTAATGTCTATGTTAAAAGCATTTATTTTGGTGAAAAATATAATCCAGAGCTTAGAACCGGTTTAAGAGATGGTATGGCTGATGATGGCACTCCTGAAAATTATCATTACGCTTTTCAACCAGATGTTGGTAATACTATAGAAATTAAAGGTATCCAAGTTCAGCACCTGCGCATTACCACTATGGATATCTAAAGGGAAATAATCATGATAAAAAAAATAATATTAACAATGATTTCTTCTTGCTCTTTAGTATTAACTAGTCAAGCTGAGTTACTACCGATGAGCGATGAGGTTTTAAATGAAGTCTCTGGGCAAAGTGGTATCACTTTAAACGCAAAGGTTATATTAGGTGATGAAAGTAGCATTGTTTTTACCAATACTTCCGGTAAGAAAAAAGCCGATGCGACTCCTGCTGAAACGGGCTATTTAATTATTGATGAGTTGCAAGGCGCTATTGAATTTGAAGGTTTAGGCTTTGATTTAGTTTCAGATCTTAAAAATTCTGGCAAGTCTGCGTTGCAGTGGACCTTACCTAAGAAAGTGACCGCAACTAATCTTAAAACGACTGGAATTTATATTTCCAGTACAGAAGACGTCAACCCAGGAACAAGTACGTTTTTAATGGGCTTAGAGATGAATGGCGAGTTAAGCATGCCTGCTAATACCCAAATTTCTTTGTTTATTGTGGATTAATATGACTATGAAAAATTTTATAATTAAAAATCTACAAGCAGTTTCTGTATTACTTTTCCTGTCTGTTTCTTTGCAAAGCTCAGCCGATTTAACGGCTTTAAGCGACAATGCCTTAAGTGATGAGGCGCTTGGTCAAGTGACAGGGCAGGCTTTGTTTAAAATCGAAGAAGATACGGTTCCTAATTCAGAAGGTATAACCTTTACTAAGCTAACCTTAGGCTTAGAAATAGCCATGAACGTTAATATCGATGAGTTGAATGTCGGTCGCTATTATCGTCAGGGTGGTAACACCTGTATGGCTGGGCAGAAGGGGCGTTTCTGTGATAATACACTCGCGACTGATCCTTTTAACTCATGGAATTGTACTGAAAACAAGTGTGGTGGTATAGATAATTATGATGGCAATAACCCTTTAAGTGCCTCAGCCTTGGTATATGGTGATTTAATTGGTTTATCGGGCGCACAGAAGTTAGGCGCTGCTTTAGCTTCGGTTATTAATGACGATCACTACGCGAATAGTGCACCTTTTACTCGATCGGATATTTTCCCATCAGGATTCGAACGTACGTCTGATACAGATATTCGATTACGCGATATGACCTTTGGGCGTGTTATAGAAAACCAAGACGGAACTCAAACATTAGAAGACTTTATTATTCAAAAACCCTTTATTCAGTTTGCTCATGAGGATGTAACTGTAGGTAGTGAGACTGTTAGAAAAATTGCAGGTTTACGTCTTGGTTTTGGTTCTTCTACGGGGGTTCAAGGCCAGGCTATCGATGCGGTTTCTGGCTTTATTCGGCCTGTGATTGATGTGTCGGTTGACGCGGGTGACCTAGTGGGTCAGGCTGAGTTTACATTTGCACCTTATTTAGGTGGTGTTCGTACTGTTGGCTTTATTGATACTGACCCTAATAAAACGTTAGTATCCCCTTGCAGTGGGTCGGGGATTGTTTGCGGAAGTGTCGAAGATGCGGCCAAAGTATCCGAGGCTTCACCTCAGGCTCAATTATTCCCTATGCAGAATTTAGTTTTGGAAGACTCACCAGTGGTATGGTTATCTGTGCAAAGTAAGGATGTTAATTATCCCTCTGATACAGTTGATGTTAAGCAGGACAGTTCTGACCCTAATTCACCAACTGATTCAGTAAAGTTTGATTATGAAACAGCCAAGGCGGGTTTTTGGTTTAATCTTGGGGCGTTAGCACTTACTAAAAATGGACAACCGGTGCTCGAAAATTATGTTGATGATAACGGCACAGTCACTACCAATTATACTAACGAAAGTTTAGCTGAGTTTAATAGACTCTCTGGTATCCAGGGCAAAACAGCTAAGCCGTTACACCCTGATAATTATTTTAGTGCGCATCCAAACAATACTAAATACCCACAAGTTAATAACTACTATTGAGCTTGTTTAGTATTTAGCTGTACTGGGCAAGACAAAGGCTCTTTCAATAATTTTGAAAGGGCCTTTTTTGTGTTTATTGTTTTTAGGGTAGGAATGGTTGCAGATTTCTAGGGGGAAGTATTTTATCTGGAAATAAAAAAACCCTAACCAGAATTTCTTTATGAGTTCTTAGTTAGGGTTAGTGTTCAAACTGAATAGATTGGGCGTTAGCTTTCTTGTCTATTTTGACCTGATAATTTATCTAACTCTAAAGCGCTTAAGATAGTGAAGTCTTGAATTTGATTGCTGTGAGTGTGTAGAGATTTAAGAGAGCTTAGTGATTGCAGTGGGCTCAAGTCCTGTACGTTATTTTTTTGGATGCCGAGATCAGTAAGTTCAGTAAGCTCGCTAAGAGCATCCAAATTAGATATCCGGTTACCACTTAAATAAAGAGTTTTTAGATTCTTTAAGTCTACTAATGGGGTTATATCAGTGATTTCGTTAAAACTTAGATACAAGGACTTCAATTCAGTTAAAGCCTCAATTCCTTCCAGATACTGTATTCCTTTATTATTGCAAACAAGTGTCGTAATTTCTTCGATATACTCACGGCCCGTATTTTTAATACAAAGCTCTAAAGAATAATCAGAAATCGACAGAGTTTCGATCGGAGTCAGAGTAATTGAATTTTGACTTGTGCTGCTAATGGATGCAGATGTAACTGTCTGAGGCGCAGAGGCGCTATTGCTTTGACCTTTACAGCCAAACATAGCAAGAGTTAGCGTACTGATCGCTAAAGCCGTACCTAGTTTGTGGAATGCACTCATTAATTTACCTATCTATATATTTTTTGTATTTATTATTTAGGTTTATCCCCAGATAGTACCATCTTGGTACGATACTCCCAATAGGTAGGGGTGGTATCTTTACATAAAAATATCAATTTAATTGCCAGATTAATCCTTACCTCGCGATATTTCTTCACTCATTGCCTAGATGCGGATTTGTGGCTGAAAAATGCTCTTTTACTTGCTAAGACTGGGGTCGAATGGGTATATTGTTCTATTTTTAGAACAATATAGTAAAACAATAATTTTTAAAGTTGTGAGTATGCTGGATTTAAACCAATTATCAGTTTTTATACGCGTTGTTGATGAAGGTAGTTTTACCGCTGCTGGTAAGGCGCTGAATGTTCCAAAATCAAGAATAAGCCGTATGGTCGCTGATTTGGAGGCCAGTTTAGGGGCGCGTTTATTGCAGCGCTCGACACGTCAAATTAGCCTCACTCAAGTTGGCGCTGATTATTACAATAACTGTAAGCATCTTGTTAACGAAATTATGGATGTACATACAGAGATATCTGATCGACAGGATCATCCTCATGGTGTACTTCGCATATCGGTGCCTATGGTGGTTGGCAGTGGAATTTTTGGCCGTTTTGCTACTCGATTTCAGAAGATATATCCGGAAGTAAGAATTGAGATTTCTCATACTGATCGGCAAGTTAATTTAATTGAGGAAAAATTCGATCTTGGCTTGATGATGGGCAAGCTGCCGGAGTCTTCTTTGGTTGCCCGCACTATCGCTGAAACTGAGTCCATTATTTGTGCGTCACCCGAATACATTGCTAAATTGGGTGACTTAAACAGTCCGCAAGATCTAGCAAGACTTGATGTGGTAAAAATTGGCGAAGGTATGCTAGATGAAGCGTATGAGTTTTTACACCCTGATGAAGATAATATAAGGGTTAAGGTGAAACCGAGTATTGTAACCAATCACATTGCCGCGGCGTTGAATTGTATTGTTCAGGGGGCCGGGGTGGGTGTCGTTCCTATGTTTATGGCGGGAGAGCACATTCTTTCGGGGCGTATTATCTCACTATTTCCGGACTGGCAATTAAAGCCTGAGCCTATTTCGGTTGTGTATCCGAGTCGTCAGTATTTATCGCTTAAGGTGAGAAAATTTATTGATTTTCTGGTTAAAGAAGTTGAAGACTTGAAAGCAGCGATTGATGAATTACCAACGCCTGAAGAGCAGCTCGTGGCTTATAAAAAATTGATCGAAGATAAGTAAAGCATTCGCTCGATTTTAGCCCCAAATATCCTATGCTTAATGGGTATTGAATTAGCTGTCTATTAGGTAACTAGGATGATGAATGAGTGCGAAGGAGCTAAAGAGGAGGGGATTAGTTTTATTCTCGCCTGTAGTCATCAGCCATCTTACGGTTTATTAGGCAAAAGTAGGGATATTTCCGCAAGTGTTTATTTTGCCGGTTCTCCTAGTTCCCTTATTCCCAATACTTCGATTATTATATTAGATCAGCAAACACTGAATCGCTATGAGCTGTCGCTGTGGAAATCTGTTTCTCCTAACGCGATTTTCATTGTAGAGCATCCGATTGACAGTGAAGAGTGCATTCTCGTTCCGCAAGATATTCCTCATATATTTTTACGCAATGCCATCTTGAAAGCATTGGATTTATTGCAAACTCAACACCAATTAGCCCTTAGCAGTTTGCATTTGCAAAAAGAGCATGGGCAAATTTCTCGCTTACTCGATATTGGTCTAGCGCTGTCAGCAGAGAGGGATCATGATGTTTTATTAGCCAGAATCTTAAAAGAAGCTAGGTTATTAGCATGTTGTGATGCGGCATCCATTTTTTTTATTGAACGGTCTAATGAGAGTCGCCTTGAAAGCTCGAGTAAGGATTATGATGATGGTGTTCGTATTAATGGCCTTTCGGGAAGTGATGTAGCGAATAACTGTGTGGCTGCAGAGGCAGCAGATAAGCTCGTATTTAAGCTAACTCAAAATGATTCTATTGATTTCCATTTTGAGGAACAACGTTTCAGCCTAGATCATCACTCCGTCGCAGGATATTCTGCGGCAACGGGTCGTATTGTTAACCTTGATGATGTCTATCATTTGCCGCCATCCAGTGTTTATCAATTTAATGCATCATTTGATCAAAGTATGAACTATCGAACCCGTTCAATGCTGGTGATTCCTATGCGAAATCACCTTGGCAAGGTCATTGGTGTGATTCAATTTATTAATCGTAAGCGTGATATTAATATTACACTAAGTACCCCTGAGATCGCGTTAAAGGAGACGATAACGTTTGATCAAGAAATCATTCCAGTATTGCAGGCCCTTGCCAGTCAGGCAGCCGTTGCGATTGAAAATAATGTTTTAATTGATCGAGTCAATACGCTTTTTGATGGCTTTGTTAAAGCATCTGTTAGGGCGATTGAGCAGCGAGATCCAACCACTAGCGGGCATTCTTTTAGAGTGGCGGAATTGACCTGTGCTTTGGCTGAAACAACCCAGCAGTGTGATGTTGGGCAGTTCAAGGGGATACAATTTAGCAGTGAGGAAATGCGTGAGTTGAGGTTTGCGGCTTTGCTGCATGACTTTGGTAAGGTGGGGGTTCGTGAGCATATCTTGACTAAGGCTAAGAAACTTTCGCCCGAAGCTTATGGGGAGTTTATTTACCGTATTGCTTGGGAGAAGGAACGCATTAGTAACTACTATTTAAACCAAAAGTTCTCATTATTAAAAACACAAAAATTGTCTTCTGATATTGAAGAAAAGTTAACGCGAGAAGAAGCGATTAAACTTCAAAGATTAAATAATTATATGCAAGCTGTTGCTGACGCGAATGAGCCCAGTTTGTTAACAGAAGGTACGTTCGAGCATTTAAAGCAAATTCGTGAATACGTTGTGGAAGATGTTCATGGTCAATCTCGTGGATTGATTGATGAGCTTGAATTCAGTGCATTATCAATCAAGAGAGGCAGCTTAACGGCTGATGAGCGAATTGAAATAGAAAGCCATGTCAGCCATACCATAGAGTTCTTAAAGACTATTCCATGGACTCCTGAGCTCAGTAATATTCCTAAAATTGCCGGCGCACATCATGAAAAGCTAAATGGCTGTGGCTACCCTTTGGGGCTAAAAAGTCCAGATATTCCACTAGGCGCTAAAATGATGGCGATTTGCGATATTTTTGATGCGCTTACTGCAACCGACCGTCCGTATAAAGCAGCCGTGCCTTTAAAGCGTGCGCTTTCAATATTAAAAAGCGAAGTTGAGTGTGGTCATATCGATTCTGAGTTGGTTGATATGTTCTGTCAGGCAAGGATTTATGAGGTATTAGACAAGGCCTAATCGTAAAGTTAATTATAATGCTTTGGCCTGCCACAAAAATCCCACCGAGTTAACAATGCAGCTGCTGGTAATAAATGATAAATTAGTCTTCATATTTTGACTCTTTATCGAAGCGTGGCGCACGGATGTTCAGACT
>TARA_B110000211_G_scaffold37851_1_pt1 | contig 14414 bp, 10 predicted proteins | sample TARA_B110000211 | Tara Oceans TARA_B110000211 (sample SAMEA4397516) | marine metagenome | biome: Polar Biome; feature: [DCM] deep chlorophyll maximum layer (ENVO:01000326); material: water (ENVO:00002006), including particulate matter (ENVO:01000060) such as... | depth 30 m
ATTTCAGATACAACGATTCTGTCAGCTACCGGCGCGGGCTGCTCGCAGATTGACCATGTTAAAACCCAAATCCCCTATGCAATGTTTAATGGCAGCTGCAGTCTTATTGCTTATGTAATCGCCGGGATCACTGGTAGTATTTGGGCGCTGGGGTTGGGAATGCTGTTAATGGTCGTCGGCTTGTTGATTTTAAAGAAGTGGTAGCGACTATTGTGCTCGTTCACTAGATTACTGGGCCTACTAGCGGTCTAGTCCTACGCCTCTAAAACGGGCACTAATTTTGAACATGGCCCCGATGTCTAAAAACGGTCTGGGTGGTAGCCAAGTCGCAATGGCTGAGCTAAGACAGTCAGTGATTAATTCCGACTGGCCGCCGCTGGCATAGTCTGCCAGAGTCTGTCCAAACGCCGTGCCTCGGCTAACACCCGAACCATTGTAACCACCGGCAAGATAGATATTCTTTCCTTGCTGACCAAAAAAGTTCGTCCCATTACCACTGATACCTTCGACCCCAGACCAAGCATGTTCGAAAGGCACATGGGCAAGCTGCGGAAAGCGTTTCTCAAAACTACTGCGATGTATGGCCTGGCGCGATTTTAACGCAGCGGATGAGAGTAATGCCGCACCGCTGTATTCTGCGGTATTGCGCAGGCAAATTCGCCCATCTTGGGTTAACCTCAGCGTCGCACCACCGCCATGCAAGGAGATAATCCCCCAGCTTTTATGACTGCCAAGACTGGCCAATTCTTGCTCGGTTAAGACCCGGGTAAAGCTCCCTGACAATGTGCTGCCGATAAGACGTCTGCGCAGAAAGCCTAGTTTTGGAGCTTCATAGTTAGTCGCCATGACCAAGTTGTCGGCGATTACCTCACCTTTAGCCAATTGCAGTTTTATGGAGTCGCCTGATTGGACTTTTAGAACTGGACAGTTTTCAACAAGCTTTACATTGCTAGGCAGGCCATCGGCTAAACCGCGCACTAAAGCCGCAGGCTGTACCAACCCACCTGGCCTGACATGAACCCCAGTCTGATAGAGAGTCGTGCCAAAGCGAGATTGCATTGCCTGTTGGTCAAGACTGCTATGCTCAATTTCCATAGCATTAAGGTAGTCGATAAAATTTTTCTGTTCTTTGACAGATGCTATGTCCGCTGCCCCATGATGGAATCCACTGCTATCCCAATGACAGTCAATGGCGAGGGTATTGATTTGCTGATCTAAAATGCTGAGACCCGCTTGGTTGATGCGGTTGACTCGGGCAAAGTTTGCTTTTTCATGCGCCTTAAAAACCCCGGGAAAATGACTGACACCCACCGTGAAGCCGGAGTTACGACCAGATGCACCCTGGCCGACCAGGCGCGCATCAAGAAGTAAAATTTCATTATTGGGATGGAGTTCGGCTAAACGCCGAGAGCAGGCCAGACCGGTTAGGCCCGCACCGACGACAACCCAGGGAACTCGAACAGTCCCCTTGATCGATCTACATGCTTGTCGTGCTGGTAAAAGCTCACTCCAACCATGCTGGTCAGTAGGGAAGTCTCTCGATGACAGTGTCATGGTTTACCTATCCCTAAGGATTTACTGCTTCGGCAGCCTGAGCGGCCATTAGAGCGGCAACCTCGGCTTCCAGCGCGGCACCATCATGCGCTTGCTTAATAACATAGGCACGCACTGCCTCAGCATCGGCTGGACTGAGCACATCGGCAAAAGATACCATACCATTATCTGCTAGGGCTCCGCCACGCACTATGGCTTGCCATGCTTCCGCACTTGCTGAAATAGATGACCAGCGTAAGTCAGGTAATACGCCAGAGCTTATCGCCAGAGGGCCGTGACAAACACGGCAGTTAAAGTGGTATTGCTCAAAGCCGAGTTGAATCATCTCTGCATCACCAAATCTGTCTGCTTTAGGGGTGCGTGGTGCCATAACCAAATTTGGATCTGGAATCGTTCCTGTCGCGCCTAACTTAAAGGTTACTACTTTGCCAACAATAGGGGGGACAGGTTGATCATAAGCTGATCCGCCAGCTAGAGCATAGGCAGAGCCCCAGCCGGTGGTTATAGTCACGTATTGGTCGCCATCAATTTGGTAGGTTCCGGGACCTGAGGCCGCACCGGATTTAACATTTTGGTACCACAACTTCTCACCCGTTGCGGCATTATAGGCGGCAAACTCTCCCTCTAAACGCCCTTGAAAGACCAGTCCGCCTGCGGTAGAAAGAACGCCACCATTCCAAGCATTACTATGCTCTACACTCCAGCGCGCACTCTGGGTAATAGGATCCCAAGCAATCAGGCGTCCTTTGAGCGTGGCTCTAAGGGCCATGGCCGTAGCAAGGTCAAGATCCATCGGTAAACCTGCCGCGAGGTTTGTACCGGTATTCCAGCTCTGAGATCGCGCTTCAAATAGAAGGTCACTCGCATAAAAATCAGGCACTTCTTGTGCAGGTATGTAGGCAAGGTTTAGTTCTGGGTTAAACGCCATTGGCTGCCAATTGTGCGCGCCCAAAGGACCCGGGTTCTGCATAAACGGAGTTTCACCATAACGCGCCTGTGGGTTTTCTATAGGACGTCCATCGGCATCTAAGCCCTCCGCCCAGTTTTGAGGCACAAAGGATTCGCCAGAAATGAACTCGCCGGTGGCAGCGTCTAAGAGGTAATAAAAACCATTCTTGGGTGCTTGCATGGCAACTCGTCGAGTGGCGCCATCTGTACCGATTGGCAGATCGGCCAAAATAATAGTTTGGGTGGCTGTGTAGTCCCAGTTGTCACCAGGAGTCGTTTGAAAGTGCCACTTATAGGCACCCGTTTCAGCGTCGACGGCAACAATGGAGGATAAGAATAAATTATCGCCTTTACCGGTATCTCGAATATCACGGTTCCATGGTGAGCCGTTTCCAACACCAAAAATGACACTATCATTCACGTCATCATAGATAATTGAATCCCAAACAGTACCGCCACCGCCGTCGGTGGTCCAGGCACCTTCATCGCCCCAGGTTAGGTTGCCAATGTCTTTAAGCGCGCTATCAGAGATCGCGCCATCAGGCTGTTTATTGGAGTTTGGTACGGTATAAAAGCGCCATACCAGATCACCTGTTGCCGCAGAATATGCAGATACATAGCCTCTGACACCCAGTTCTGCGCCACCGTTACCAATCAGTACGTTACCTTTAACGACACGTGGCGCTCCGGTTATGGTGTATGGCTTAGACTGGTCAACGGTAACTGTGCTCCAAACCCTTTCGCCGGTGGCAGCATTTAAAGCTTCAAGTCGTCCATCAATAACACCGACATAAACATTTCCCTTCCATACCGCTACTCCGCGATTGACCACATCACAACAGGCTTTAGCGCCGACCGCCCGATCAACGTTAGGGTTATAAACCCAGAGTTCACTTCCGGTTTTTGCGTCAAGGGCATAAACCACCGACCAGGCTGAAGTTACGTACATAACACCATCGACTACAATCGGAGTGGACTCAACACCACGCTCTGTGGCTAGATCATAGGTCCAAGCGACACCTAGTTCACTGACGTTGGAGGTATCGATTTGTTTCAGACCAGAGTGACGTTGTTCATCATAGGTACCGCCATAGGTGAGCCATTCTTCAGGGGTTGCAGCGGCATTAAGTAATCGCTGCGAATCAATGTCGGCAAATTTTGCTGGGTCACTACCGCAGGCCGTCAGTAGTAAAGTGGACAATAAATAAGTTGCCAAAGTAAAGAATTTCATTGAACTCATGGTTAATACCCTCTTTATTTTCTAATTATTTTAACGAAGTATACACCGGAAATTACCCACAAAACGATAGGGATAATATTGTTATTTTATAGGCATCTTACTATCCGAAAAAACTTGTCTGGCCCATTCAAGCGAAAACAAAAAGGAGGACGGTAGCCTCCTTTTTGTTTCTTATCAAATCGCTACTATCAGTGTTCGGTAGCAGCCTTAGCACCACTGGGAATACGTATATTGTCGACCAACTCTTCTACAGACTGCGGAGGCTTAGCCGTTACGCGACTTACGCTGATGGCAATAGCAAAGTTTAGTAGCATCCCTATGGTGCCAATGCCCTCTGGTGAAATACCCCATAACCAATGTTCAGTATTGTTGAGTTCAGGCGCGACAAATTTAAAGTAAGCAATGTAGGTGAAGGTAAACACCAGACCAACTAACATACCTGCTATAGCACCTTCTTTGTTGGCGCGTTTTGAGAAGATACCTAATAGCAGAGCCGGGAACAGGGAAGCTGCGGCAAGGCCAAAGGCAAATGCGACCACTTGGGCGACAAACGCCGGTGGGTAAATACCAAACAACCCCGCAATGCAGACTGCCACAGCCGCCGCCATTCGAGCATATAGCAGTTCTTGTTTTTCAGTTATTTTTGGTAACAGCGTTTTCTTTAGCAGATCATGAGAGATTGCACTGGAGATGACCAATAATAAGCCCGCCGCAGTAGAGAGCGCGGCAGCTACCCCGCCAGCGGCTACCAGGGCGATGACCCAGCCGGGAAGGCCGGCAATTTCGGGGTTAGCAAGGACCATAATGTCTCGATCGATATACACTTCATTGGTCGATTCGGTGGGCTGATTACTCAAAAGTCGCTCACCATGCACGCCAGTGTTACCGTCAAATGATGGTTTAATCGGCGATAAGGCGGCGCCTGCGCCATACTGCATAATGCCGTCATTATTTTTATCTTGCCAAGCAATCAGACCGGTGGACTCCCAGTTGCCAAACCACTCTGGGGCATCCGCGTAGGCAGTATTGTGCACAGTGTCAACCAAGTTTAGTCGTGCAAAGGAAGCCACGGCAGGTGCGGTGGTATAAAGGATCGCGATAAATGCCAATGCATAGCCGGCGGAGAGGCGTGCATCTGAGACCTTGGGTACGGTAAAGAAACGAACCAACACATGGGGTAGTCCCGCTGTACCGAACATGAGTGCTGCGGTGATTGCAAATACGTCGATAGTTGACTTGCTACCTTCGGTGTACGCACTAAAGCCTAAATCTAATAGCACACCATCCAGTTTTTGTAACACCGAAAGTCCCGAACCATCATTGACCTCAGAACCAAATCCCAACTGTGGGATAGGGTTGTCGGTGATCATTATGGAGATAAAAATAGCGGGTACCATGTAGGCAAAAATCAATACGCAGTATTGGGCAACCTGCGTGTAGGTGATGCCTTTCATACCACCAAGTACTGAGTACATAAATACCACGGCCATACCGATAATAACGCCAGTGCTAACCTCTACCTCGAGAAAGCGCGAGAATACGATGCCCACCCCACGCATTTGGCCAGCGACATAGGTAAAAGAAACAAAAATCAAACAGATGACTGCAACAATGCGGGCCGTCTGAGAATAATAGCGTTCACCGATGAAATCAGGCACGGTAAAACGTCCAAACTTGCGCAGGTAAGGCGCTAGTAACAAGGCTAAAAGCACATAGCCGCCGGTCCAGCCGAGCAGGTACACAGAGCCATCTCGGCCAATAAAAGAAATAATGCCAGCCATAGAGATAAATGATGCCGCGCTCATCCAGTCAGCGGCGGTCGCCATGCCATTGACCAAGGGATGCACACCGCCACCGGCAACGTAAAAGTCCTTGGTTGAGCTTGCTCGAGACCAGATAGCGATTCCAACGTAGAGCGCAAAGGATAACCCAACAAATAGATAAGTTAGCATTTGCGTACTCATGATTGAGACTCCTGATCTGCGTCATTCTCATCACCAACGCCAAACTGGCGATCTAGCAGTTTCATCTGTCGAGCGTAGACGAAGATAAGCGCCACAAAAACATAAATGGCGCCTTGCTGCGCAAACCAAAAACCAAGTTTGAAGCCGAATACTGAAAATTGATCGAGCCAATCGGCTAGAATAATGCCGCAGCCGAAAGATACCGTGAACCAGACCACTAGAAGCTTGGCGAGGAGTTTTAAATTAGCTTTCCAGTAGTTTTTTTGATTGTCGATCTGGCTGACATCGCTGGCTTGCTTAGTGTGTTCGTCGCTGTTCATCCTAGCTCCTCATTCGTTTGCAATAATACCGGTGCCTTAAAAACTTTTCTTATGTATCTCTCAGTGTATCGGTGATAAGCCGAAATTCTAACGGATTACAGTGTTTATGTTGGATATAAATCCTTGAGTCCATGTCCGGCGCTTTTAGCCTGATTAGTTCCTCGACTAAAAGTGGATTGCTTTCTTAAGTGACGCAGTAATTGGTCAATATCTAGCGCCTCGGAATCACCCATAATACCTTGATACAGTTGTCGATCAAGCTGTTCAAATTGTTGCTGAATAGCCGTATCTTGCAAGCTTACAGCAAGCGCTTTCAAGGTGTTTGGAGGCCGCTCAGAAAATAATGTTTTACCCCAAATTAAAATAGCATCACGCATGGCCATATAGTCATCATTTTTGGCAGCATCCTCTATAGCTTTCAGCTGCTGTTTTAGCGTCAGTAGGGCAGAGTGCTCTGGCTTCGATGTTATTTGAGTTTTATCTCTGGGCCCTTGATTCTTTTGTCTCATCAACAAAGCCACAATAACTGCAATAAGTAGCGCATTAAGCGCTAGAGAAATGGTTTTCAACGCTGAAGGTTCTGGCTCGGTCGCAATACTGCTGCCGGCGACACTAGGGTTATTAGAAATTGCTTTCAGACCTATTAGATTGGTCTGGTCATCCACTGAGCTTGTGCTAGGTAAAACCTGAACAGTCGTTGCAGGCAGGCGAGAGATCTGCTGTTGTTGTTGGTTAATATCCCACCAGCGCAATTCAATAGCAGGAAGCGTTATTTCTCCGGGTTGATTTGGGACCAGCGCCAAAGATTCAACTCTTATTGAATTCAAACCGTCACTAGAGAGCGTTTGACTAAGCTGAGGCTGGTCGGGATAAATACGATAATCTTGACTCTGCGGTACTTCTAAGGGGGTAATCTGAGCGCTACTTAAACCTTTAGCCGTTATGGTGATGGTGCGAGTGATAGGCTCACCAACGGTGGCATTCTCCAGATCACCACTCCATCGCTGCTCAAGCTTGACCTCACTGCTGGGCATCCAGCCGCTCGCATCAGCTTGTGCGGGCTGTGCTAACACGTCTACGGTTATGGCTTCGGTGTCTCTAAAGACTTGGTTGCCACGGTTATTGAATACGCCAAATTGACTGCGACTGTTGACCTCATAGGCACCAAAGCGCAGTTTTGGGACATCTACGGTGCCAACACTCTTGGGCAGTACAGCGTACTTAACTTCTAGTACCAAATAGTTTCTGCCATTGAGAACTTTTTGATAGGTTGTATCACCAAGGCGGTGAAGTATGACGTTATTTATTTTTAGTTCTGAAAGACTGTAGTCGCGCAAATTGATCGAGGTGTAGAGCCTATGGGTCAGGATGATTTGTTGATTAACATAGACTGTTTCACGGTCAACCAAAGTTTCGGTATAAATGGGTTGGCTACCCGGATTCGCAGCTGTTGGATTGGCCGGAGCTGCCCGAACTCGCAATTCTACGGCATTACTGACGTCACCTTTAAAACTGATCGATGGAATTAGCAACATACCCGCTCTTTTCGGCCGTAATTGTAGGGTCCAAGCGGTAAATGATTCAGTCTTGCCGTTACTTCTGGAATAGCTTTGTTGCCGGTTGTTAGACAGAATCTCAAAGTCGGTTGCTAGGCCGGCGAAGTCAGGCTCACCAGCAAGGACTTGACCGTCATAGCGGATTTCTAGGCTTAGTGTTTCGTTAGTATCCAGCACGGAACGGTCGACCTTGGTACTTAGCTCTGCCCAACTGAGTGCGGGAGACAGACTTAAAATAAGGCTAATGAGTAAAGTAGCGTTTTTGAAATACAAATTCATTTACCAGCGCTCTTGATTGTTGGGTGGTTTGCGTTGTCGATTTTGTTGCCGAGACTGATAGCGAAACTTTGCCCGCAGCAGGCCGCCCGGATCGTCAGGAATACGGCGAAGCATCTTTTCGATATCTTGTTGTTCTTGTTTTTCCTCATCGCTTAACTCGTCCAGTGCAGCCTCTGCTGCAGCTTCTTCAGCGTCTTTTTCCGCCTGTTCTAGTGCCTTCTCATCAGCTGTTTTTTCTTGCTCAGACTTTTCTGAATCAGGCTTTCCCTTCTCCTCTTTGTCTTGTTGTGACTGATCTTGACTCTGCGAATCTTGGTTCTTTTGTTCTTGATCCTGACCCGATGAATCCTGATTTTGCTGTTCTTGGTCCTGCTGTTCTTGATCTTGATCCTGGCTCTGCTGATTTTGTTGATCTTGATCTTGATCTTGATCCTGTTGCTGATCTTTGAGTTGTTCTACTAATGCACGGTTAGCAATGGCATCTTGCATATCCGGATCTAAACTCAAGGCCCTATCATAAGCATCAATAGCCCCTTGCAGATCACTATCTTGGGCCAATGCATTACCGCGGTTATAGTGTCCCTGCGCGGTGTCATTATTTAAAAAACTAGTGGTTGCTTGCTCAAAATCACCTGCTTTGTAGGCAGCACTGCCACGCCACATTGGATCTTCGAAGAGATCCTGAGCAGTCTCATAATCCCCGCGACTTAGAGCCTCTGCTGCCCGTTGGTTGGGGGTTTTCCACAAATCTTTCCATTCAAATGCTTGTGCAGGTTGGGTGTTAAATGCCAAGGGGAGTAAAAGTACGGCGACTAGGGTGCCTTTGCGAAAGCTTAACAATACAACGGGTAGCAAAAGTAACACCAACCAAAAGCCTTGGTCGTCCCAAAGGTCAAAAGACCGATCAGTCTCACGGGTGTTATCGGGGAAGATGGAGTCCATAGCGATTAACAGTGCGTCGACATCACTATCATCGGCACTCAGCGTCTGATAGATACCGCCGTTGCTAGCGGCTAGTTGTTGTAGTGCGGTGACGTTTAGTTTTGCAACCACCATATTACCATTGGCTTGTTTTGCAAAGCCTCCAGCACCGGTAGGGATGGGCGCACCCTGCGGAGTGCCAACGCCGAGAATCGACAGACGGAAGTCCCCCTGCTGTGAAATAATGGGTGTGAGTTCGCTCAGTGCGGATCTATGAATACCATCACTAATTAATAAGATATCCGCCTGCTGATAACCACCAGTGACGGCTAGATCAACCGCGCTGGCCAGCGCCTCTTCAACATTACTGCCATATTCAGGTAATAAACTTGGCGCCAGCACGGGCACTATACTGACTATAGTATTACTGTCTTCAGTTAGCGGTGAAACAGTATGTGCATCACCACCGTAGACGATTAAACCAGCCACTCCCTCTGTTCGTCGCGTTAAAACATCAATGAGTTTATAGCGAGCACGCACCAGACGGCTGGGCGAAATATCTTCGGCTAGCATAGATGGTGACAAATCGAGCACTACTACTAGGGCTGCATCCTGCTTGTAAACTGGTTGGGGTAGTTGTTGCCAGGTTGGACCGGCCAGACTCAGGCAGCAGATGATCCATGCCAAAATAACAATACTCAACAACCAAGTACTACTGAGGGCTTTTTTACTCTCAGAGCCTTGCATTAAGAAAGGTAGAAGTTCCGGGTTGATGATATTTTCCCAGCTACCGGCGCTGCGTTTGCGCCAGCTATAAAAAGCCACCACAGCAGCCACAGGAAGAAAGCCCGCGAACCACCAGGGTCGCAGAAAGTGAAAGTTATTACTCAGCTCAATTAGGTTCTCAAACATAGGGTTAACGCGTTTCCCCCCTGCGACGATTAGCAGCAAAAATAATCAGGCTTAGCGAGAAGGCCGCGCCGAGAGGCCAATGAAATAAAGTGGCTACTGGACGTATTGTTTCTGCATCCTGTTCAATAGGCTCCAATTTGTTGAGCTGCTCATATATTGACGCCAATTCTTGTGGGTCGCGCGCTCGGAAATATTGGCCACCGGTAGTTCGGGCAATTTTGATGAGAGTTTGCTCATCTAAGTCTGCGCTGGGATTGACCGTGGTGCGACCAAACAAACCGCGCTGCTCTTGGCGCTCTGCGCCTATCCCTATGGTATAGATTTTAACTTTGGCACGTCGAGCAAGGTCAGCCGCTTCATCAGGTTGGAGAGCGCCAGCGTTATTAGAGCCGTCTGTGAGTAGAATTAATATACGGTGATCTGCAGGGCGATCTTGCAGCCGTTTTACGGACAGGCCAATGGCATCGCCTATTGCCGTACCGTTGCCAGCAAAGCCAATCTGCGCTTCAAGTAAAAGCGTTTGCATAGTTGCTCGGTCAAAGGTCAGAGGTGTTTGCAGATAGGCCTTTTCGCCAAACAGAACCAGACCTAATCGATCTCCAGCCCGTTCTACAACAAAATCGCCCACCACTGCTTTGACGGCTACCAGACGATCAACTGCTTGACCACGAATGACCATATCTTTGCGTTCCATGCTGCCAGAGATATCTACTGCAATGAGGATGTCACGACCCGCGGTGGGCAGTGCTACGGGCTCTCCAATATAAACGGGCCGTGCAATTGCCAGTAGCACACTGACCCAACACAGCGTTAATAAGGTCATTAACAGCCGGTTACGCCAGGTGGTCATGGTTAGTGATGCCGGTTCAACCGCGGCGGCGGCTGCGAGCATGGGTGCGCGCAGAGCTCGGATATGGATCTCTGCCGGTTTTCGCAACCAGCGGTAAATGAAGGGCAGAGGTGCTAGGGCTAACGCCCATGGCCAAATAAGGCTCAACATGGTGTCATAGCCTCCAATTTACTCTGTGAATGATGCTTTTTGATCCAGATCGCCGCGCTGACCAGCAACTTTTCAAGAAGCTCATTACTGTTTTGTACGGTAGCGTCTTTCCCATAGAGTATGGAATTTAAGTCAGCCGGTAAGTCTTCAAAAATAGGAACATTACAGCTAAGTTGCAAAAATTCGACAAAGCGAGTGATGTCGCGACTACTAACGTTCTTTTCTGGATAGGCGCTATTGATTGTCTGCTTAAGAATTTCAAACACCAACACCAATTTTTGATTAGACGTGAAGTCTGGTTGAGTGGTGATTTGCCCCAGTTTGAGTGCGGCCTGACGACGATAAAGATTGGCTCGGTAGCGTTTGATCAGTTGCAACCCAGCCCATCCAAAAATACCCGTAGCCAAGATAATTAACACCCACCAGCCCGGTGCTAGTGGCCACCAAGAAATGGGTTCAGGTAATTGAATGTCGCGAAGTTGCGCTAGGGAATCGGCTTGCATCATTAACGACTTCTTCGACTACTGCGTCTTTTGCCATAGGCACGTCGCAGTACATTAATAACGCTATCATCGGTATTAAATGGCAGTAGGCCTGCAGACAGTTTTTCACTCATTTTACGCAAGCGCATACTGCGGTCGACGAATGCTTGCTGAAAGCGCTCACGCAATTGGGAGTTGCTCGTGTCAAGTAGCGTTTGATGCAGACCATCACTAACTGCATATAGCGACGGTGGCGGCAGTTGTTTTTCAATATCGTCAAACACATGACAGAAATTGAGGTTAGCGTGGCGTGCCAGTTCAAATAGATGACGCTCGCAGTCGTCGTTTAGGTCGTGAAAATCACTGACGATAAACAGGGTGCTGCCGGGGAGTACAAAACGTCGAGATTCCTCGAGAATCTCGGCAAGACTGTAGCGGTCAGCATCCGATTTATCACTGTCTTTCAGATGGAGTAATTTGACGCTGTAGTCCTGTAGGCCATGAATAAACTTCAGGACAGCGTGGTGGCTGCGTCGAGGTTTGACGTCCATTTGTTCTTGCTGTCCAAAGATTAAGCCGCCGGCTCGATCATTCGCGGACAATCCGGCCCAGGCTAGGGCTGCAGATATCTCGCAGGCGACCACTGATTTTAAACGTTGACTGCCGAAGAACATCGGACTACGTAGATCGCTAATCACCAAAATAGGCCGTTCTCGCTCTTCGCTAAATATTTTAGTGTGAGGTACTTGGGTTCTTGCCGTTACGCGCCAGTCGATACTGCGAACATCGTCACCAGGTTGGTAAATACGTACTTGATCAAAGTCCATGCCACGACCACGGAAGCGAGATTTATGACCGCCCGCCAGCATTTGCCGTGCCTGTACCTTGGGGAATCCGGTTAACTCACGAGCACCATAACGCAGCTTCACCATATCGTGGAGACTGGCGATGGCGGGATGATGTTGATGTTCGTCTATCACTGTCATTACGGTTGCTTCACTAGGCGGACGGCACAGTGTCCAAGAGTTTGTCGATTACTTGATTGGTGGTTATGCCGCTGGCCTCAGCCTCAAAACTCAATATTAAGCGGTGGCGTAATACATCGTGGGCAATAGCGCGAATATCGTCGGGTGTCACGAAGTCTCGACCTTCCATCCAGGCCAGCGCCCGACTGCAGCTATCCAGTGCAATGGTTGCTCTAGGGCTGGCGCCATAATCCAGCCATTGGGCGAGTTCGCCACCATATGACTCAGAGTTACGTGTGGCTAAAATAAGTTGTACTAAATACTCTTCCACCGCCTCGGACATATGTACATGGCTAATCTCCTGTCTCGCAGCAAGCAGAACTTTTTGACTTAAAGGCGTAATTGGACTTCCAGGCTCGTTACGAGCTTCTTGCCGAGATAGAGCTAGAATAGCCCGCTCAGTTTCAGGTGCCGGATAGTCAACCATAATGTGCATTAGAAAACGATCCATTTGCGCCTCGGGTAATGGATAGGTACCTTCTTGCTCAATTGGGTTTTGGGTCGCCATTACCAAAAATAATTCGGGTAGTGGGTAGGTGTTTTGGCCGACTGAAATTTGGCGTTCTGCCATGGCCTCTAGGAGTGCTGATTGTACTTTGGCCGGTGCGCGATTGATTTCATCAGCCAGCACCAAGTTATGGAACAACGGCCCAGCTTGGAATTCAAAGGTACCTTCTTGGGGGCGGTAAATGTCACTGCCAGTAATATCTGCCGGCAACAGGTCGGGTGTAAACTGGACGCGGTGAAAGTCAGCCTCAAGCCCTTCAGAGAGCGTCTTGATGGCTTTGGTTTTTGCCAGGCCGGGCGCGCCTTCAACCAAAAGATGGCCGTCCGCGAGTAGCGCAATCATAAGGCGCTCAATAAGATGTTCTTGACCAACAATTCTGCCGCCTAGCCACTGTCTGAGTTGTTCGATATCTTGTTGCAAGGGCTACCTCTATCTATGGTTGTGACTTATTTCTTCGGGGTGTGATTCTAGTATCTTCAGTTACAACACACAAACTCTGTTTTGATGGTTTAAACTATTTTGTAATGGGACCATAAAATTGCGCGGAAACAGTTGAAAAAACAACAATAGTTTTACACAGTAGCGCAGCAATTTGTTACCTTAGATTAAAAGCACACTGTGTGCTTAATTTACAGACTTTAAAAACACGAAAAGGTTGCAAATTCTTCTCATGGATGTAAAAAAAGATGACCGTCGTCAAGATTTAATTGAATCATTGGCTGGGATTGCCAAGAAGAAAATCAATAAGTCTCAACAAGCACATTTCAATAACTTTACGGCGAATGCCATCCATTTTTATCCCGATGCGGACTATTTGAAACGACCGTCCGAGGATATATTTTGGAATATCTGGGGTTTATATCTTTTCGCTGAGCAGCCCTTTATCGATGCTGCGGAAAAGACAGCGAAGGTTAGAGTGTTCAACCCATCGGTACAAACAGATGGCTGGTCCAGTCAATACTCCACTATTTACGTTAATCAGCGCGATATGCCATTTCTGGTTGATTCTTTGCGTATGGCGCTTAATCGTCGTGGATTAAATATCTTCACACTACAAAGCAACCCGGTATGGGTGGTACGCGATGCCGCAACAGCAGTAAAGGAGATTTCTTCAGCTTTTGTGCAGGGCGCAGAAAAAGAAGCTTTAATGACGATTGAAGTCGACTTATTGTCTAATAGAGAGATGGAAGAGTTACAAAGAGAGCTGCTGCTAGTGCTCGATGATGTCTGTGTTGTTGTTGATAGTTACGCTGTCATGCGCCTGCGCGTTGAGCAGTTAATTGAAGAGTTAAAACAAAATGCGCCCAAGGTAGAACAACTTGAGGAATCCTTGGCTTTTTTGCAATGGATTCATGACGGTTACTTTGTATTTACCGGTTGCGCTGAATTTGAGTTAAAAGTCGATAGCGATAAAGCATATCTGCAGGAAGTAGCAAATAGCGCTTGCGGTGTGCTGCAAAAGTATCGAGGTGATCTGCGTCAGGAATCGGTCGATCAACTCAGTGACGGTGTCAAGGCTCTGTATGACGATGAGCAGATATTGATCGCGACAAAATCATCTAAACGCTCTCGAGTACATCGCGATGTCTACTCTGACTATGTGGTGGTTAAGCGCTTTAATAGTGATGGTAAGCCGGTCGGTGAGATCAGATTTTTAGGCCTCTATACGACCCAGTTTTATTCCTATAGCCCTAGACGTATTCCA
>TARA_B110000211_G_scaffold56386_1_pt1 | contig 14398 bp, 12 predicted proteins | sample TARA_B110000211 | Tara Oceans TARA_B110000211 (sample SAMEA4397516) | marine metagenome | biome: Polar Biome; feature: [DCM] deep chlorophyll maximum layer (ENVO:01000326); material: water (ENVO:00002006), including particulate matter (ENVO:01000060) such as... | depth 30 m
TGCTAATGCTGGGCAAATTGGTTCTGTTGGAGATACGGATGCAATCGCCATTGCAAGTGATGGTGTAGTAACACTTACACAAAAACTAATAGGTACAGAATTAGACATTTCTGGCAACATAGACGTAGATGGCACAACCAACCTCGATGTGGTAGACATTGATGGCGCTGTGGATATGGCAACCACTTTGGCACTAGCAGGTAATGCAGATTTCAATGGCAACTTAGACGTAGCTGGGTTGACGCTTCTGACTAATGCCCTAACAGTAACAGGTAACGTTGATTTCAATGGAAGCTTAGATGTACTTGGAATAACCAACCTAGACGTTGTCGACATCGACGGTGCTGTAGATATGGCAACCACTGCGCTAGTCACAGGTGTACTAACAACTACAGCTACGCAGGTAGCAACGGGTGGAATCACAAGTGGTTCAAGCATTCTTTCAGACACAGACAGCACAGATAGTTTAGGATCTACTGCGGTTAGATGGCTAAAGGGTTGGTTCGATACGTTGACAGCAGGAACGCTAACGATTGGTGCAGGGAGTGTTACAGATAGTTCTGGTGCTATTTCATTCGGCAATGAGAACCTCACTACTACAGGAACTGTTACTGCGGCTGGAACCTCCGTATTTACCAATCTGGATATTTCTGGGGATGTTGATGTTGACGGCACGTTAAACGTAGATGCAATAGACATAGATGGTAATGTTCAGGTTGATGGTACGGTCACTGTTGGAGTAAATGACACTGGTCATGATGTTAAATTCTATGGTGCAACTTCTGGTGCTTATATGCACTGGGATGAGTCCACAGATGATCTAATCCTAGGGGGAGCATCTAAATTAGGCATCGGGACGACGTCGCCATCCTACAAGCTCGATGTAAACGGCACAGGTCGATTCACAAGTCATGTTCAATTTGATGGGCAAGTCACTGTAGGTGCAAATGCAGATTCCGATGACGTTAAATTCTTCGGTAGCACCTCTGGAGCGTATTTGCATTGGGATGTCAGTGGCGATCATTTAAATTTAGGTGGTGGTTCTAGTCTGGCTGTTACTGGTGATGCTGCATTTGATACAGACACATTGTTTGTAGATGCGTCTACGGATTGTGTGGGTATTGGAACTGCCTCAGCAATAAATACTCAAATTGGTGGCAACGCTAAACTAGGAGCATATGATTCGAGCGGAGCTAGAGTAGCTATCTGGGGAAATGGAGGAAGATGGTGGTACTTGCATGGTGAAGATTCTAACAAATTTACTATTGGTTATAGGGCATCTGGCAACACTTCTGATGGTGACGCTATAATTATTGATACAAATGGCAACGTAGGCATCGGGACTGCGGCTCCTGGCGTTCCGTTGCACATAGCAAGATCAGGAGAATCCAAGCTGGACTTAGAAGACACTGGTGGTCAACGGTATAGACTTTTTGCTAGAAATTCGGATGACGTGTTCGGAATATATGACGTTACAAACTCAGATACTTGGTTTCGGTACACTGGAAACTCAACTATTGGTAGCACTAAACTTGCACTACTAGAGGGAGGCGGCAACGTCGGTATCGGGACTACGGCTCCAGCCGAAAAATTACATGTTGCTGGAAACATAATGCTTGATAACAATACAGCGTTAAAAAGTAAACGTGTAGCAGGAAACGCATTCAATCTCATAGGTATCAATAGTACAGGTCAGGGGTTTATTGAAATAGGAGAGGCTAGTACAATACCTGACGGAATGTACATCTATACACCTACTGATACAGGTCAAGGAGTAACATTCCACAATGGCACAGACCCATTAATGTATGTTCAAAACGACGGCAACGTCGGCATTGGGACTACGTCGCCAGACGAAAGTTTAGATGTAGTAGGAGCGGGAAGGTTTTCCACTGGAGTCACCTTCGGCACGGACACCGCTGCTGCAAATAAACTAGATGATTACGAAGAAGGAACTTTTACACCAGTTTTGAAAATTGGTGGAGCTACCACTGGAATTGGTTATGGAGCGGCAGTTGGAAGTTATACAAAAATAGGAAACCTGGTAAACGCTTCATTATATGTTCTCCTATCATCCAAGGGATCTGCAACAGGAAGTGTAACAATAGACGGATTGCCTTTTGCTTCGGCCAATACCACTAATGGGTTTGCCTCTGCACATATTGGTTCAATTTTAGCTTGTACATGGGCTAATTACCCTGCGGGATACTTATCAAAAAATACAAGTGCTATTACTTTCAACCAATATACAGAAGCTGGAGGAAGTAGTGCGATTTCTAATTCTAATCTAACAGACACATCCTCTTTTATTATGTCCATAACATACCGAGTTTAATTTTAACACCAAAACAACAATGTCATTAACAGAACAAACATTAGACGACAAGATTGAGCTAGTAGGCGATTTTCGCCAGGTTCACATAAGAACAGCAACGATTATCAAGAGAGACGGTGTAGAAATTAGTCGCTCTTTTCACCGCAGGGTACTGGCTCCAGATGCCGATGTCACTGAGGAGAACGAAGAAATCAAGGGAATTATTGATGCAGCGTGGACTCAAGAGGTTAAGGATGCTTATGCGGCAGAACTCGCATCACAAATAGAACCATCCGAGTAGGAGGTTCTCGGACTGTCGGCAAACATTAGAAGGATAAAGATGAGCGATCTAATAACACCAGGAATACCTGATATGGGGCCAATGTCGGTTAATAGCGAACTAGCAAACACATGGGGTACAGGAGACAGCCTGGAGCGTCAGATGAGCACGTTCGCAAGGAACAATCCAGAAGCTGCTGAAGAAGCTGCTGAAGCTGGGATGGATCTCGAAACGTATTATCTATATGAAATCCTTGGGCTGAATGGAGGTTCTTCTCAGCAAAACTTCTTTCAAAAAGTAGGTTCAGAAATTACGAATGTTGCAAAAAATAAAGTTGGGAATGTAGTCGATATTGGTAAAAAAGCATTTAGTGCTGGTAAAAATGTTTTCACAGGAAATATTGGAGAAGCAAGAGATGACTTAGGTGAAGCTATTGATCTTGGAGCAAGATCTATATTCGCTCGTGATACTGGTACTGGTAAACCTCTATTCCAAAAAGCAGCAGATCAATTCAACACTGAGGCAATAACCTCTGGTGCAATAAAACTGGGGAAAGGTGTGCTTGATTTCGTTACTCCTGAAGGTGGTGGTGATGGTGGTACACCAGCAACAGTAATGGACAGCGGTGCAGCGGGAGGATTTTTAAGAGATGATATAACGGGAGAAGGAACCTTTTTAGGAGGTGCAAATACACTTATGGAAGACGACGAAAGAATTAACTACGACACTAGCAACTCAGGATCTGAGCAAAATTCCTCTGGTATGGATACTAGCAACTCAGGATCTGAGCAAAATTCCTCTGGTATGGGTAGTAGACTTGAAGAGTACTACAACATTCTTAGAGAACAGGGATCAGAGGCAGCATCTATATACGCAGAAAACCTCGGACTTTTTGTTGAGGGAGTTGGTTCTGCATTATTTGGTGCAGCACGGCAGTACACAGACGAACAGCTAATGTCACTAGGGAGATCAGTGGGCATTAACGATGGCTCTGTTCCAACCATTCAAGAAATTACTCAAGCTGGTGTTGTCCTAGATCCTTCTGAAGAAAGAAGGGTTATGGATTCCCTGATGGGTAGTCAGGTTGCTGGTGGAAGGCAGTTTGATCCTGCGGTAGCACAATCCGCTATTGATATGAACCAGATGATGTACAACCGCAGACAACCGTTCATTACAGCTGGTATTAACGCATCAAACATTTCTCCAGGTATTCAATTTGGTGGAGGTATAGCGTCAACAATGGAAGGTGCTTTGCCTTCTTTTGCGGACAAAATGAAGTTCGACACCGCCCAGCAACAAAACCAGTTCAACCAAGATTTTCTTAAAGCACAAAGGGAAGCTGCGGATTCAAACAGGTTTCTTCAAGGTACTAATGCGCTCTTGGGAGCTTACCAGCAAGACCTTTTTGGACTTAAAAGCAATGTTGTAGATCCCTTCGCAAATTTAATTACAGAAACTTTTAAGGATTTATTTCCAGGGAACTCAGGGTCTAAAAACAACTTTGATTATTCGCAGTATCAATCACAGTATAACTTTCCTAGTCAAGAAAATATGTCTGGTTTTTTAGAAGACAACTCAAACTTTGATTTTAAATTGGAAGACTTTAAGTACTAATTATTATGAGATTCGGACAACTATCAGTTCAGGATATGGTTCCTGATATTACACCTTTGATGAAGGCTCGCCAGATGAAAGATCAGGCGTTCCAAAACCTCGCTGGAACCGTAATGCAGTTATCTGCACAGAAGGAGAAGAAAACTCTAGAAAAAAAGCAAATAAAACAAGCTATTTCTGCTGTAACTCCATTTATAGATGCCATGAAAGCCAGAGATAGTTCTCTGTCAGATTTTAATGCTAAAGATTTTGTGTCGGCAGTAGGACCGAAAGAAGCTATATCTAAGTCTATAGATTTTATGCGCACTATAGCTATAGAGGATCAGCAAAAGAAGGAGGTTCAGGCACAAGTTGCTTTAGCAAAAGCTGCTCAAGTTGAAAACAAGATAAATATTAATACGTCTAATTTAGCCACAATCCTTAATTACGAGTTCGGTACGCAAGCAGGTTCTGCTAGTACTCAAGAAATGACTGATCGCAGTGCGCAGCTCATAGCAGAAAACCCTGAACGATTCGGTAATGCAAAAGTTGGAGAAGCTGTACAATCAGCGTTCGATAGAGGAGTTAAAACTAGTACGGAGTTAGGAAATCGAAACAAAGAAATAGGTTCTGTATTGGCTCGCGATGTTGATACCACTGGTAAGCAGATTCAACGAAGATCAATGATATTCGAATCTGCTACAAGAGTCCAAGGACTCCTAGCCGATTTGAGTGAGGACGCCCAAAAAGAGCTATCTGATTTAGTATCTTCGGAGTTTCTTGCCTCTGGTAAATCTTTGGAAAACATAGAGGGTACAGAATTTCAAACTGTTCTAAAAAATGTACAATTGAAATTAGGCTCTTTAATTCCTGGATCAGATGCCTCCACTGTTCTGCAAGCTATTCAGTCACTTTCTGGCCAAATAGCTAATGCTACCCTTCAAGGCACTAGATCAGATTCTATTGACGGATCTTCTGGATACGGGCAGTTGACGGGGCCAGAGCTTACATTGCTTAAAAACTTCTACGGTGCTTTAGTTACCGAAAGTGGATCAGCAGCAAGTATTGAAAATATAAGTTTTACTCTAAATAGAATTATAGAAGATATGCCCAGAGGTGCAATAACTGCTAGGGATCTTATGTACGAAAATATTGGTATAAGAACTGACCTAGGGATAAGCGATGAAGTAATAAACAAGAGGTTTAAAATTAGTCTTGGAGGTAAAGACCCTAGCGAATACAGCTTATTTAAGGAAGTTTTTGAATCTGATAATGCTGATAATAATTTGTTGCCTATACCAAGCGCTCTTCTCAATCCTGTGCCTGGAAGATTCCTGCCAAGCTCTATACAGCAACCAGGAGCGACTACAATAAATGGAATTAAAAGTTATATTGATGAGTCAGGAGACACGGTAGTAGAGCTTCCTACACGTAAACAGTAAACATGGATACCAAGGAAAAATTTACATTCTTCAAAATAGAAGAATTCGGAAATATCAAGGTTAAGCTCCCTTACTCAGTAGAAGAATTAAATTCATTCAGTGAGCAAGATCAACTAAATATTTCTAAAGAGGCTAGATCTGTTGCTGCCAAAACCGTCCTGGGACAGTATAGCAGTCGGCCAGAAGCTCCTGTGTCTACTGGTCGGTCAGGTATAGCTGTTGTACCCAGTGGACTATCTAGTAGCCAGATGGAACAGGTGAGATCATCTATGAGGGCAAAACCTGGATTGGGAACTCCCAGTACAGGAAAGTACGCAGGAAATAAAATACCGAAGGAAGTTCTAATATCTGCGGCGCTAGACATCCCAGAAGAAAATATAGATCTTAGTTCAGGGTTGCCTGCGGCTACAAGAGCTTGGGCATCTCTTTCTGCGGTTTCAGAGGAAAAGGAAGCGTACTTGCAGATGGCAAGTGGTGGTAATATTAAGAAAATAAATATAGATGGTTCTGATGAATTATTTGTTTTAAACCCAAATGGTACGATTAATCCAGTGGACGAAAAGGGAACAAGTGGTGCTGATGTCGCGGAGCTTGTTGGTTTTGCTCCAATTGCTGTTGGAGGGTTAACGGAAGTTGGATTGGCATTTATTCCTGGAGCAGGTCCTCCAGTTGCCTTTGTTGCTGGCCCTGTAGTTGAGGGAGTGCTACAAGAGTCTTTGAATTCTTTGTTCAGAGCTAAGGCTTTAAATCCTGCTCTTCAAGAAATACAACAAGATACGATAAACCTGGCTGATGGTAGTCTTAAAAGAGGTGCTATAACTACTGCTTTTGGGTTAGGTGCAAATGGAGTTGGTTCTTTTGCAGGAAGAGTTATAAGCAAGCAAGTGACAGGTGTTGTCAAACCAGATAAAATTGCTAAAGAAACCGCTAAGGTAATTTCTGATTTGCAAAAAGAAGCAAAAATATTAGGTATAGACCTAAGGCTTCCAGACGTTCCTTTTGGCGAAATGACAATGAAAATAGCTCAATCGGAAGATGCTGGGAGACTCTATCTTGAGGGTGCAATAAAAAGATTAGAGGACTTTAAGAAGAATATATTCGACCCAGGGTATCTTCTTAAAAACAAAGGTAAGTTTAACGAAGAACTTGATAAACTTGCTAAAGATCAAATCCAATCCTACAAATATTTAAAAGAAGAAATAAGTGCTATAAACGTAAACGCTGCTACCACTTTGGGGGATGCTCTAAAGAGAGATCTTAAAGAGATTCAAAACTTGAAAGCTAGCAATGGAGAGTACAACTTCTCACAAAGTGATTTATCAGCTACGGTTGAACCTTTTAATGCATCTCTTAAAAAGCTAAGAGATGGAATTGTAAAAATATCTGACGATAACTACGAAGCGGTAAGAACATCTTTTAAAGCTAACCCTCCAAAAAATCCTACTAAAACTCAGGATTTCTTTAAGAGGATGGAACGAAAGCTTAGTAAAGATGAACTGAATCAGTTAGCAGAACTTTACGCTATAGAAATCAAGACTACACCTACATTGAAAATAAAAGGTGACGATGCGTACAAAAATCTAAAATCATCACGCGGTTTCTCTTCAATGAATATGAATTTTGATTCCCTTAATAAACTATATCGACTTAGGTCAAATATTGTTTTTAAAGAAGGAAAAGGAATCGAACAAATTAACTTTAATAAAGCACTAAAGCAAGAACGATCAAAAGTTTTAGGAACTCAAGGCAAAAAGCTTCTTCAAGATGCTGATGATTACTACAGCAATTCAGTTGATCCAATGCGTGAAAAAATAATAGGACAAACTTTCAAAAAATTTAAAGGTTCGGACGGTTTGTCGGGGATTAAAGAGCACACAGACTTAACAGGAGTAAACAACATACTAGGCAATAAGTCAGGATCTGCTGTCGAAAACTTTGATTTAGCAATGAAACTATTCGATGAGGCAAAAGATCCTGTCGCAAAGCAAGAATATGTTAAGTCTCTAAGGGCTGGATACTTGCTTGAAAATGGTGCATTTACTGGAACTCCTTCAGGTGTCATTACAAAACCTACTGTAGCAGATAAGCTGCTCCAAGAAAGGTTATTCGAAAATCAGTACGATGGTATGTTTAAGCTGCTGAAGGAAATAAAAGAACTTGGAGGAAGCATAAACCCAGAGTTAGGAATGCGTCTTTTAGATAGTGTTTCTACATTAAGCAAAAAAGAGTCTAACGGGATTTATGATCAACTTAAAGCTCTGTCACTGAATAAAATAGACAAGGATAGGGAGCTGGGAGAGATTTTATTTAAGGAAGCTGGACAAAGAACTGGAATCAAAAACAATGGCTTATTAGCGGAGTACATAGCATCAACAGAGATAAGCCGTGAGTCCATGGAAACTTTCTTGTCAGGTTTTGACCTAGATATTAAAAAAGATGCTTTTAGGGCTTTGGTTATGGAAGAGTTGTTCGCTAATAATCAAAAATCAGGATACCTTTTTGATGGAGAAAAAGTAATACAAATTCTTAAGAATAACGAAGAGAAGTACACGGCTTTGTTCGGAAAAAAGAAATTATCTACTATGAAAAAGTACGCTGATGTAGTAGCTAGGATTCCTAAAGCGGATGCTAAACTTAGCAAAAAAGCAACAGAAGTAGGAAACAGCAAGATAGCTGCAACAATGGATGGGAGCAAAGTTCGGTTTTACTATAGATGGCTTGCTGGACTAAAAGCAAATCCAAGAAAGGGATCAAAGATATTAGCACTTCACCTACAAGCTCTTGGAGAAGGATCTGACGCTCAAATAAGAAAAGCAGTTCTAGAAATGAACCCAGATTACCTTGTTGATGAAATACTTGTAGGGAAGATAATGGGACAGGTTTTAGCTACCGATCAAGGGATTAGCCTATTGTTTTCTCAGGATGATCCAATGGCTATTAGTTTGCTTAACGATGTGGGGATCTATTTGAACTTGATGTCCAGTGAGCAACAAGCTCCTGAAGTCAAGAGGCGGTATCCTGATATAAAGAAATAAGCTTACGGTACTTCTCCTTAGTGCTCTCCCTCTTTGAGCGCCTCAGGAGCCTCTTGTACTTCCTTAGAAGCTTATCCCTATCTGTTAGGTGCTTGGGGTGAATCGGGTTCTCAGAATAATCCTGGCCCCAGTACTCAACCAATTTAATTACTGCGTCTTCCCTAGAAACTCCTAGGTGTTTAAAGTACCTGTTGAAGGCGTTTATGACCTTCCCTTCAAACGCGTTGACCTCTCGTTGGAGTACTTGCCTAACGTGCCCCGTCTTATGATCGTGATCTAAAACGGGGTCCGTTATAAGCAAACCAGATATAGGGTCTATGCCCTTTTGTTTCTTAAGGGCTGCTTCTCTGTAAAGCTTAATCTCTTTATGTTTAAGCTTCTTCGCCATAGTTCAGCCCCGAAAAGAACTGGTAGTTATCGTTCAGCTTCTTAAAGGCGGTAATGCCCCATTGCACTTTAGATTCAGGCCACTTCTTTACCTTCATGTCCGCTGACTCGCAGTCGAATACAACGCTGAACACGTCTGGAATATAATCTAGTTCCCACTGCTTAGAGATAATCTTAGCTTCAATAGCTAACTGGCAGCAGTCCGTGTCGTAGCTCTTGTTCTTATCGTTCCTGAACTTGAAGTCGTACAGCTCGTACATCCCCTTATCGTTCATGCAAATGAGATCAAGCATCCCAGCGACGTTAAGGTCATCATCTAGAACTGAAAGCTCCATATGTACTGGAGCGGAAGAAGTACTAGAGATGTGCTCTATGAACCTAGCTGCGTACTTCTCGTACGGGCCGTAGTAATCAGATCCGTCTTGGTACTGCTTCAGAGCCTCCTCTAGACCCGCGTGGGCCTTTGTACCGAACGCTGATGACGTTACCTCAGTTCCGTCCTCGTCTGTCCTGTACCCCCATAGACGCTCTTTGAGCTTCGCTGGAGGATCATCTGGGTACTTCTTAGTGAACTCAATAAGCTTGTTCTCTCTCCAGACGTTCATGTCGAACCCTGACAAACCCTTCGGCATGATAGAGAGAATCCCAGTAACTGAGGGAGATACCCCCCCGTGCTTTTTGGCCTTCGGAATACTGTTTACAGAATTAACCAGGGATACTCTCCCTGTACTGCTTTTTTTATAGAAGTGCATCGCTCAATATCTAATTAGATTTTGATTGGATGGTTTCTTGGTTTACAATCTCCTGCTTGATGTCCTCTATCTCGGCCCCTGTAAGATTCTCCCAAGACCGATTCACGTTCTTCTTAGCAAGATCGTGACCGAAGTTCACAATAGCACTAAGTGTCATTCCCTGAAGAATATCAAGAACTGACTGATTATTGAACGCGTTATTGATCATGTGATCCTTAACTTGTTCGTCTGATATGTTTTCTACTTTTAGATCTTTAGACATAAAGCTAAAGATGCTTTTACAATTCTGGAATGCAAGCTTTTTTTTACTTCATCTCACAAAATTAAATTATTTGCCGCAGTTTTATCTTCCTGAAGTCAATAAATGTACGATAAAGCCTCGCAAAGTTCAGACCTCACATACTCGCAGACTTCTTCAGGGGATTCAAAAGTCAACCCATGTTTAAGCTCGCTCCTCATCCTGTTGTCTACTGCACAGATGGATGATGATAGATGCCCTATATTAGATACCATTTTGAACTCTTCCTGCTCCTCTGGTAAATTAAATTCTATTGTTGCGCGTGGCACTTGTATACTATCCTTTAGATTAATGTTCTTTAACTATTATAGCGTTACGTTTTATTGTTCAATTTCTCGAAAAGCGGCGATCTTAGCGGCGATCATAACTCATACATTCTTCGTGTATTATTTGGGGCCAAACGAAACTATTGTGATTAATCGGAGGAAGATCACTATATGCCGTTCGGGTATTTGTGGCGGCTCTTGTGTTCTTCGTACATTTCGCACATTGTGACTCTACTGATTGGCGGACCCGTCGAGACCCAAGATCCACCTTCGTACCAAAAACCTTTGCTCTTTGCGTACTCTGCAAATGAGAGGGGCTTTGCAAACACACAGTCTTCGTTAAATTCAAATCGTGGTTCATCTTCGGCGTTTAGTAAGTCCAGTGCTAGTTTCGCGAATCCCTGAATATCGCGCCAATTATCTGCGTGTCTGAAATCACCCGTAACCATGCGTGAGATCTTGGAGCAAATGATGTCCAAACTTTCCCTCATGTAAGGGGGCATGTTTGGGTAATTGGTCTCCATTTGGATTGCTTCCTTCAGTAACTGAGCCACTGTTGCGTTATCAGTAAACGCACCGTAGGATTCTGTTCGTTCTTTTATCGTGTCTTCAATCATAATGCCATTGGGTAGACGCTAACTTCATCGAGATCATTTCGACCTCCGTTTTCGACAAACCCACAAGCTATTGCTGGCTTGGGTCCGTGCTTCCCGTACGCCATTGCGTAACTTTCGTGGTCAATCCCGCAGCCAGACTGCATCCCGAACACTCGGAAAGCGTCACCAACTGCCCATTGCACGTAGCATTCCGTGTGATAATGCCCTTGAGCGTTGCTAACCATATCAGCTTTCGCCCTTTGGATGCCTTTTTTGGCCTCTCCGTGACAGTATTTAACGCCATCTATGTGGATGGCTTCGCAGAACTTCCAATTTGGAGTTCCTAAAACTTCTGGACAACTACGAATCCAACGCTTGCTGACCCCTGCACTAAAAGCCTTACGGGATACGATGCGATCATGGTTTCCTATTACCACATCAGCCTTCGGAAATGCCCTATACCAGCGTTTAACTTTCTTGATGGCTAGGTCTAGCTCATCGCCAGCAGACATCCCATCTGGATCTTGCTCATGGAATGAAGAATAGTGAGAGTCAATAATGTCTCCGATGAACAGAACCCTGTTGCAATTCTTTTTTCTGTACAGCTTTTTGCAAAATGACAAATACTTGTCTAAACAAAATGGCTCGTGAAGGTCTCCTATTATCAGCAATCTATTCATAACAACTTAGAGGCTAAAAATTCTGTACACATCCCCCCGAACTCTTCGTCAGGACAACTAGTGTGTTCTTGAGTGAAATTTACAGCGTGAAAGATTTCGTGAGAGATAACGGCGTTGCATTTTTCCTGAACGTAAATTAAAATGTACGCTCCATCCTTCCAACAAGCTCCTCGTTCCTCCCCGAACTCCATGTCGATATTAACTCCCTCAGAATGAACCCACTTACTGTAAGAAGCAAAAGAACCGCCTACTTGACACAGGTAGACGGTAGGTAAAAAATCGCTTTCAATTTTTTTTCTATTCATAAAAAAAAGGGGGCCAGGGAATACAAAACCTAGACCCCCTTGAATCAATATATAACCAATTACTGCTCAAACATAATACTAGAAAGCCCCTTCTTCTAGAGAAGAGGAAGTGTCAGATGTAGGAGATTCTTGGAATTCTTGGAACGAATCCCAGAGTTCTCTAGCCAGTATCAAGGAGGCAGTTGCGTCACCGCCGCGTTCAGCAGCAATCTTAAAAATCATAGCCAACGAGATAATCTCATCTCTAGCAGATTTCTTGACTTTGAGGTGTGGTGCATCACGGGGCGGTTGTTCCACCCCCTCTGGCTTGGTGAAAGAGACCTTACGCTTCCCCGTCTTGGTCTGCCCCTTATCTACGGTCTCCACGATAGAGCCAACAGTAGCCCACCAAGGTGATTCAGAAGTACCGTTAGCAAAAACGGTATCTGGCGAACCTTCTAATACAACTGCGAACGGGTACATCGTCCCGTACTTGGATTCCCATGGATCTGAGAATCGTTCAAATGATTTTATGGTGTCCATACCTACTAGAAAGCCATAGATTCAGGCTCTGTCAAGTCCCAATCTGACATTTTTTCATTTTTTTCTAATTTTTCTAGATTTTGGATCTCAGTGTGAAACATCCTTCGGCTCTTTTGATACCAAAGATCCCTATAAACGAGGACACCAGAGTTCCGCTGCTTGGACACGTAGAACTTACCGTCAGGTCCATCTACCTGTTCTCCAGCCTCTAGCCGCTTCTCCTTGTCTACGTTCCGCCAGACCAGCACAACGGAGTGAGATGAGGCAACGATTTCCTGCCCTCCCAGAACGTGCTCGTTTTCTGGCATCATCGAGGATGAGGCCTTCTTCGCATCGCAGTGCGCAATCAAAATAACCGTGACTCGGTTATCTAAGGCGAATTTAGCAGCTTGCTTGGCGATCCTCGCCTGACCGTTCCAATCGTCCTTAGCAGTTAGGTGCATTAATGCGTCTATCACGAATATATCGCACCCGTACCTGCGATTAGCGTACAGGAAATCATCTTTTATGCTCTCCCAGGAGTTATCTACGCCCTCCTCGGATTCCACGAACCACAGTTTGTCTGCTAGTATACTGACCTCATCTTCAATTTTGTCAGGATCTGGGCATTTGCCGTTCTGCATCCACAGCATCTGCATCAGCATCGACGAACTAGGAATTTCGAAGGACGCAATACATCCCCTGCGACCGTTAGCTGCCATTTCGTGCAAAAGCATCTGGTACATCAACTGGCTCTTGCCGTGTCCTGCGTACCCACCTAGCGTGACTAGTTCGCCCTCACGCAATCTGAACGGTAGTTCTGGCCACATGAACGGATTGTGTGCTTTTTCGGACTCGTATCGGTGTATTTCATCCGCAACGTCGGCTCCTAGGCTTGCTGCTGTACGTAACGTAGGAGGATCGTTGGACTCCGCAGCTTTTACTAGAGCAGGAGCATCGGCAGGATGTTTACGCAGTAAATCATTAGCATCGTTCACGTCGCTTGGGTACTGCACGGTTCTACACCGCTGCAAACCGAGGCGTTTAGCTATCTCCTTTGCCGCCCTCTGCCCAGCTTCGTCGTTATCCATCGAGATGTATATGTTCTCGAAACGGGACAGTGCTTCGTAATCGTTATCAATCCATCCTAGGTTCGATACTCCACTAGGCACAGACAGACACGGCATCCCTACATCCATCTGATCCCAGGACATTGCGTCTATCTCCCCCTCAGCGATCAATATGCTCCTATCGTTGTCCTGCACGTTGTCCCACCCCCAGAGAGTATGCCATGCCTTTGTGCTCCAGATGTCCTTTTTCCCGTTGTTCCGCAGGACGCCTGTGCTTTTCAGCATCACGTAGTTCCCATCGGCATCGTGGAACCTAGCAGCCCAGAAATCCTCGTTCACGGTACTGTACCGCTTATGTGATCGGATTCCGTACTTTTGTAGTACAGCCTCGGATAGCCCTCTATCTTGCGACAAGTACTTCATCGCCTCCGTTCCGCGCATCGGTCCTAGAGCAGTGCTGCTGTCTTTAACCACAGCAGGACGCTCGACCACTATTGCTGGTTTCAGATCATGCAGACCGCAGATACGCCTAGCCTCCACGAACGCCTCCTTCCAGTTCAGGTGCTTCCTGGCTATCAGGGACAGTATAGGTATACACTCGCCTGTAGCTGAGTCCTTTGCCAGATACACGCCTCCCTTCGCTCGGAAAACTCCGCAGGAGGAACCTTTGTTCCCGTCGAGATCGCCCATCTCGTAGTTATTCCCACGCTTTTTGGCATCAGGGAAATATTTCTGCATCACAGCGTCGATCTGCCCTGAAAGGGCGAGGTTTACTTCTTGTGGTGTACTCATAATTCTATCGTGTTCTGATATGCAGAGGCTCATTTTCCTCTCTTACATCCTCCTTATACATTGATTTCTTACGATTTTCTCGCTTTT
>TARA_B110000211_G_scaffold44125_2_pt1 | contig 14389 bp, 15 predicted proteins | sample TARA_B110000211 | Tara Oceans TARA_B110000211 (sample SAMEA4397516) | marine metagenome | biome: Polar Biome; feature: [DCM] deep chlorophyll maximum layer (ENVO:01000326); material: water (ENVO:00002006), including particulate matter (ENVO:01000060) such as... | depth 30 m
AGGCCCTGTATTTATAAAATTTGGGCAATTGCTTTCTACTAGGACAGATATTTTAGATGCAGAAGTGGCTAAAGACCTTCAGGTTCTAACTGATCAATGTAAAAACTTTGATAATAAGATTGCTCGCAAGATTATTGAAAAAGAATTAGGGTCCAAAATTGAGGATGTTTTTGATGATTTTGATGAAGACCCTATTGCTGCTGCATCATTAGCACAAGTTCATACTGCAAGAATTAAAAATACTGATAAAGATGTTGTCATTAAAGTCTTAAGACCAGGCATTAGAAAAAAAGTTGAGAGGAATGTTCGTCTGTTGAAAGGAGCTGCTGCAGTATTTAACTTCTTTTATAAAGACAGCCATAGATTAAAGCCAAAAGAAGTTATAAAAAATTATGAGGAGACCATCTATAAAGAGCTAGATCTTAAACTAGAAGCTGCCAATACTAACCTTACTCGAAAAAATTTTTTAAACTCAAAAAGGTTATATATTCCAGAAGTATATTGGGAGCTTACTACTTCTGATGTATTTACATTGGAAAGAATCGACGGCATACCTTGCACTGCAATTGATGAAATTGAGGCACATAATATAGATAAGAAGCTGCTTGCAGAAAATGGTGTAACCATTTTTCTAGATCAAGTATTCCGAGATAATTTTTTCCATGCTGATATGCATCCTGGAAATATCTTTGTTTCAAAAGAACATCCTGAGTCCCCTGGTTATATAGCAATTGATTGCGCAATAACTGGCTCATTATCTAATGAAGAACGATATACATTGGCTCGCATGCTGCAAGCTGTCCTAAAACAGAACTATAGATCATTAGCTCAGCTCTTTATAAATTCTCATTGGGTAGATTCTGAAACAAATTTATTAGAGCTAGAAAATACTTTGAGAGCTTGTTGCGAGCCAATTTTTGAAAAACCGCTATCTGAAATAGAGTTTGGAAAATTATTGCTTTATCTATTTCAAAGTACGAGGAGATTTGGTTTATCTTTACAGCCTTCACTTGTTCTACTTCAAAAAACTTTAATCCATATTGAAGGAATGGGTCGACAGATATATCCAGAATTAAATTTTTGGGGAATTGCTGAGCCCTACTTAGATAACTGGCTGCTTGAACAGTTTAATCCACTTAATCTAAAAGATTTTATTTTAGAGAATAAAGAAGATATCCTGCATAAGACTGCAGAGATCCCTAGTTTCATATATGAAATACTTGATGAATTAAGAAGTTACTCTAAAAATAAACAGTCTAGTGATGCAAAAATACAAGAATTAAAGATTCAGCTATTAAAAGAAAAATATTTTATTAGATTAATCGCTTTAGGAACAGCTCTAGCAATTGCTGCCAAGTTATTTCTTTCTTAGTACTATAATTTTTAGTTTCCTTCACTAAAGGTTAAACTAATTCTTTATTTGGAGTTATTTATGGGCATTGGTGGAATAAGCATTTGGCAGTTATTAATAATTTTGGCAGTTGTGGTTCTGATATTTGGAAGTGGCAAATTAAAGTCATTAGGTTCTGATTTAGGCTCAAGCCTTAAAGGTTTTAAAAAAGCTATAAAAGAAGAGGAACCTGTCGAAGAATCTCAAGATAAAGACGAATAGAAATTGTTTCAAATAGGCTTCTTTGAAATCCTGCTAATCCTGTCTCTTGGATTGGTGATTATTGGTCCAGATAAATTACCTGAAGTAATTAAATTTTTTCTTAAATACTATAAAAAATTACAAAAAAATGTATCGAACTTTCAAGATGATATTGAAAAAGAAATAGATACTAAAGAAATTAAGCAAGATATTTATAATGAGCTCCGCATGGAAGAGCTAGAGCAATCTGAACTTTTTAAAGATGAAAAAAAAGATGACTAAAGAATCTATTTCAAGCCATTTTATTGAATTAAGAACCAGACTACTTAGAGTCCTTGGAGTAATGGCTGCTTTAACGCTCGTAGGGTTACCCTTTGCATCAGAGATATATTCTTTTGTATCTACTCCACTAATTAATGCTTTACCAGCTGGCAGCACAATGATAGCCACCGAGGTAACTACGCCATTTATGGTTCCAATAAAGCTAACCATATTTTCAGCTATGCTGTTAACAGCTCCTTATATGTTCTATGAAATATGGATGTTTATGATTCCTGGACTCTTTAAAAGCGAGAAGCAATTTGTAGGACCCTTAATGTTATCTACGATCGTGCTATTTCTTTTAGGAATAGCTTTTGCATATTTTATAGTTGCGCCAATAATATTTAGTTTCTTTATAGGCTCAGCGCCTGATTCTATTAAAGTTATGACAGATATAAATCAGTATTTTGGATTCTTTATAAAGCTCATATTTGCATTTGGTATCTCTTTTGAAATCCCTGTGGCAACTTTTTTATTAATTAGTTCAGGCATCGTGGGAAAAGCCTCACTAATCAAAGCTAGGCCATATATCGTTATAATGTTTTTTGTTGTGGCAATGTTTTTAACTCCGCCAGATGTCTTTTCTCAACTATTTCTAGCTATTCCTATGTGGTTGCTATTTGAGATTGGTTTGCTTATATCTAAAGATAAAGAAAGTTAAAAAAATTTAATCAAGTCCTAGTCTATTAGTCCAATCATTGTCTGCTGGCCTTTGCTCGTTAATTATTCTTTCAACCAGTTCTTCACAAGAGTCTGTAATAATTAATTCATTAAAATTTGCATCTGAAATAAAGCCTTCACTTACTCCTTTTTTCATCCAAGCTATTAAGTGATCGTAATAACCTGCTGTATTTAATATGCCAATTGGCTTATTAATTATCCCAAGCTGGTTGCTGGCCATGACTTCAGCTAATTCATCTAGTGAGCCTACCCCGCCTGGCAGAACAATAAATGCATCAGATCTATCCATAAAAACATCTTTTCTATCAAGAAGCGTTTCAGCAACTATAACTTCTTTAAGTCTAGGATTTACTAGTTCTAGCTCATAAAGAGATTTTAAAGAAATGCCTAGAGCATCGACCCCATTATCAAGTGCGGTATTTGAAATAACTTTCATGAGTCCTACGTTCCCACCACCAAATACAACATTAATACCTTTTTTTGCTATCACCTCAGCTATATTTTTAGCTTCCTCTGCATAAATTGGATTATTGCCTTCATGAGCTCCGCAGAATATTGATATGTTTTGTATTTTCAATTTAGTTCACCTCAAAGTTAAGTGTTATAGGGCCTTTATTTGTTAACGTAATATCCATATGTTCGCCAAATACTCCATCAACGACAATGTTTTGTTCTTTCTTGAATTCGCTTACAAAAGCATGATACATCAATTTGGCATATTCAGGCTTTGCTGACCTATGAAAGCTTGGTTTAGTGCCTTTTGAAGTAATAGCAGCAAGTGTAAATTGACTAATAATCATAATATCTTCTTTTAAATTCTTTAAAGATGCTGACATTGTGCTGCTATCGTCTTCTAATATGCTAAAATTAAATATCTTATCTTTCATCTTGATAACCTCTTTTAAGCTATCACTTGCTTCAATACATATAAATATAACAACACCTTGATTTATAGATGAATGAGATTGATTATTAATCGATACTTCGGCTGATAATACTCTTTGAACTGTGGCAAGCAATGCTTTATTCGTCTTCTAAACTTGAGTCCCATTGGCCTGTTGCCGCAAGCTTATTCATTAAAGCGCGATGGGATAAAGCATCTTGTGAGATAAACATATTCTCTGGTTTACCGCCCCAAGCTTTCAAAGCTGAGGATTGAAGGGCTCTGCCATATGAAAAGCTTAACTTCCAACTAAAGCCACCAATTTTATTCATTGCATCTAAATGAGCTGTAGCCAAAAGATCTGTCTGACCACCAGACAAGAAAGTAATTCCAGGCAGTTCTGCTGGCACATTTGCGATTAAACATTCTAATGTTCTTTTTGCAACTTCAGAAACGCTTGCTTGTTCAGGTGCAGAACCCCCAGAGGTGACCATGCTTGGCTTTAAAATAACCCCACTAATATCTACACGATTTTCTGCTAAATGACTAAATAGGGACTTTAGAGACCTGCTGCTTGCATTAAAGCAGTCATCAATTGAATGGTTTCCATCCATTAAAACTTCTGGCTCAACCATAGGCACCATTCCATTATCTTGAACAACTTTTGCATAGTCAGCTAATGCTTTCATATTTGCATCAATGCATTCGTCTGAAGGCATGTCATTTCCAATTTTGATTACTGCTCTCCACTTTGTAAATCTTGCACCTAATTCAACATACTCTTTACATCTTTCATCTAGGCCATCTAGTCCTATAGTTACTACCTCATCTGAAGATTCGTTTAGAGGCTGAAGGCCTTTATCAACTTTTATTCCTGGAAGGGCGCCTTGATTTTTTATTATATCTACTAAACTAGTTCCGTCTTTAGCACTTTGACGGATAGTCTCATCAAATAAAATAACTCCCCCAATATTATCCTGCATGCCTGAAGCTCTAAAAAGCATTTCTCGATAATCTCTTCTATTATTCTCAGTTGATTCAACTCCAATAGAATCAAATCTTTTCCCACATGTTGGATTGCTTTCATCTGCTGCAAGAATTCCTTTACCTTCAGAAACTATGTATGAGGCTATTTCCCCTAAACTATTTAATGACATCTCTCTATCTCCTTTTATTAAATTTTTGATTTTAAAGCATGAATTGATGGTAAATCTTTTCCTTCCATAAACTCTAAAAAAGCACCTCCGCCGGTGGAACAATATGATACATCATCTGCTTTAATATATTTATTGATTGCTGTAATTGTTTCTCCGCCGCCTGCAATTGAAAAAGCATTAGAGGCTGCTATAGCAATAGAGAGATCTTTTGTGCCAACTTCGAATTGCTTATTTTCAAAAACACCAAGGGGGCCATTCCATAAAATGGTCTTGGAATTATCTATAACTATTTGCATCTCATTGGTTAGAAGTTGATCTAAAATCATTTCGTCTTTATTTACTTCCTTGATATTTTTTTCTTTCACATCTGCTCCATCAAAAGTTAAAGATGTAACTACTGTTTCTGGCAAAATTATTTTGCCGTCATTTAAAAGCTCCTTAGCAATATCTAACATTGACTCTTCATGTAAGGAGATTCCTATTTCGTAACCGGCAGCTTTGATAAAAGTATTTGCGATACCGCCTCCCACAATAATGTGATTAGCTTTTTTATTAATATTTTTTATTAGCTCAAGTTTAGTCGAAACTTTAGATCCGCCAATAACCGCCGTATAAGGATTTTGATAATCTTTAAGTGCTTTTGTTAGAAAAGTAATTTCTTTTTGTAATAATAGTCCTGCGCATGCTTGCTTAGAATGAATAATTGCAGAATGGGTTGAGGCTTGTTCTCGATGCGAGGTACCAAAGGCATCAAAAGCGTAGATATCACAAAGATTACTAAGAGATTTTCCTAAAGCGTCATCATTAGATTTTTCACCTTTAAAAAATCTTATATTTTCTAAAACTTGGACTCTAGATAAGGAATTGAATATACAAGGATCGTCTAAGCTAGAGATTAGATCTACCTTTTCATTCAGAAGATGTTCTAGTCGACTGGCTACGGGCTTTAAAGAAAAAATATCAACTGGCATTCCTTCTTGAGGCCTGCCAAGATGAGAAATAAGTAAAATTTTAGCTCCTGAATTTAAAGCATGCTGGATGGAGGGCAGTGAAGCAGATATTCTTGTATCATCAAGAATAGTCCCATCGGTAATGGGCACATTCATATCAACTCTTATTACAAGTTTCTTATTTTTTAAATTAAGTTCTGATAAATTATTCATTCACCAATGACTTTGCCATTGCAACAACATTTGAAATATTGAAACCAAAGTGCTCTAACAAATCACTAGCAGGAGCTGACTCTCCAAATGTTTCCATCCCTAAAACTCTATCTGTTTTATTTAACAGCTTATACCAAGAATTAGGATGAGAAAGTTCAGCAACAAGAATCGGCAAGTCATTAGGTATTACTGAAGCTTGATAAGCTTCTGATGATCCTAAAAATACATCCAAGCAAGGCATCGAAATAACATTTGATTTAATCCCAGCCAATTTAAGCTCTTCTGCTGCATCAAGCATCATTTGTAATTCACTGCCTGAAGCAATTAGTGTAATGGCAGCATCGGCATCTGTCTTTAGAGAATACCCGCCTTTTTTGATAGCTTCTATCTGTTGAGCATCTCTTGAAATTGGTGAAGTATTTTGTCTACTAAAAATTAAACAGGTTGGTGTTCTTTCTGAGCTCACAGCGTTTTCCCATGCAACAGCGGTTTCAACCAAGTCAGCTGGTCTCCAGTTATTAAGATTTGGAGTCGACCTAAGAGTAACTAAATGTTCAATAGGTTGATGAGTAGGGCCATCTTCACCTAAAGCAATGGAATCATGTGTATATACAAAGATATTAGGTATACCCATTAATGCTGATAATCTAACTGCATTTCTTGCATAATCTGTAAAAACTAAAAACGTTGCTCCGTAAGGTTTAATCCCTCCATGAAGCACCATTCCATTCATAATTGCTGACATGCCAAACTCTCTAACTCCATAGTTAATATGATTTCCAGTAGGGTTTGCGTTTGAAAAAGTTGTGCTTGATTTAGAAAACGTATTATTAGAAGGAGTTAAATCTGCAGAGCCACCAACTAGTTCAGGCATTTCTTTAACAAAGAAATCCAGACAGACCTGTGAAGCTTTTCTTGTTGCCATTGAAGAATTTTCGACATTACACTTATCTAAAAATTCTTTATATGTATATTCAAAATTATCAGGCATCTCTCCAGCTATTCTTCTAACTAATTCTTGATGTTTGCCAGGCGCAGATTCCCTTAAGGCATCCATGGTTTCATTCCAGCTTTGATTTCTCTCTTCGCCTACAGATTTTGCATCCCAAAAATCATAGACAGATTCAGGAATTTCAAAGGGTTTATGAGTCCATCCAAGCGCTTCTCTTGTTTTGGCAATCTCTTCATCTCCAAGAGGAGCTCCATGGGCATCGCTTGTTCCAGATTTATTAGGTGATCCAAAACCAATGGTTGTTTTACAAAAAATCATTGTTGGCATTTTAGCTTCTGCTTTTGCAGATTCAATTGCTTGATTTATTTCATCTACACTATGTCCGTCCACGCATATTGTTTGCCAGCCATAGCTATCGAATCTTTTGACTGTGTCGTCTGTAAACCAATTCTCAATTTCTCCATCAATAGAGATACCATTTTGATCATAAAAACAAATCAGCTTACCAAGCTCATGCGTGCCTGCAAAAGAACAAGCTTCATGAGAGATGCCTTCCATTAAGCAGCCGTCGCCTAAAAAGCTATAGGTATAGTGATCAATTGGGTTTAGCTCGCCTGTATTAAATTCTGCGGCAAGCATTTTTTCTGAAATTGCCATTCCAACTGCATTTGCTATACCTTGTCCTAAGGGTCCAGTAGTAGTTTCAATACCATGATCTAGATCATACTCTGGATGCCCAGGAGTCTTGGATTTAAGTTGTCTAAAATCTTTAATATCTTCCATGGATATCTTGTAGCCTGTTAAATGCAATAAGCTATACAAAAGCATTGAGCCATGACCATTAGAAAGAACAAATCTATCTCTATTAAACCAGTGGGGGTTTGATGGATTGTGACTTAAGTTGCTACCCCATAATGCTGTAGCGATTTCGGCCATACCCATAGGCATTCCTGGATGCCCAGAGTTGGCTTGCTGAACAGCATCTATTGAGAGAAATCTTAAGGCGTTAATTGGTTCGGATTGTTGCAATTTATTTTCCATTAAGTGATAACGAATAATAATATTTTAAGAAACAAAATCATAGCTATAAATTATCTTTTTATATAAAATGGCTCTAACGTGATTTTTTAATTTTTTGCACACTAAATGAGATGCTAAAAAATTCTTTATTTCACATAAAATTTCATACTTTTTGGAGAAATAAATGAGTTATATATTTACATCTGAATCTGTATCTGGAGGTCATCCGGATAAAGTTTGTGATCAAATTTCTGATGCAGTGCTTGATGCCTATTTAGCAGAAGATCCTAATAGCAGGGTTGCTTGCGAAACCATGATTAAAAATAATATGGTGTTTATTGCTGGTGAAATTACTTCTCTTGCTAGCCCAGACCTAGAGCCTGTAGTAAGAAAGACTATTAGCGATATTGGCTACAATACAGATGAGTATGGCTTTAATGGCGACACTTGCGAGTTCACCAATCTTGTTTTTGAACAGTCTCCAGATATTTCTCAAGGAGTTACTGAAGGTGAAGGAGAAAATCTAGAACAAGGTGCTGGAGATCAAGGCTTGATGTTTGGATACGCATGTACTGAAACAGAATCTTTGATGCCGCTTCCAATAGATCTTTCTCATAGACTAGTTAAAAAACAAGCAGATTGCATGAAAAGTGGTGAGCTTAAATGGTTAAGACCAGATGCTAAAAGTCAGGTTAGTGTAATTTATTCAGATGATGGTAAGACTATCGAAGGATTATCTGCAGTAGTTTTATCAACACAGCATGATGAGGATGTATCTCAAGAAGAAATAAAAGCTGAGGTAATGGATAAAATTATTAAGCCGATTGTTCCAGAAGAGTGGATACTTGATTCAACAAATATTTATATCAATCCAACCGGGAAATTTGTTATTGGTGGGCCAGTGGGCGATTGCGGCCTTACTGGAAGAAAGATAATTGTAGATACATATGGTGGCATGGCAAGACATGGTGGTGGAGCTTTTTCAGGAAAAGACCCTTCAAAAGTAGATAGATCAGCTGCTTATGCATCTAGATATGTTGCAAAAAATATTGTTGCTGCTGGACTTGCTGATTATTGTGAAATACAAGTTTCTTATGCAATCGGTGTAGCAAAACCAACATCTATTCACGTTGAAACTTTTAAAAGTGAAAAAATTTCTAAAGAGGCGATAGTTAGGATAGTAGAAGAAGAGTTTGATCTCAGACCGAAGAGTCTTATCAATATGCTTGATCTTAAAAGACCTATATACTTGCAAACTGCAGCTTATGGTCACTTTGGTAGATCCGATATTGATCTTTCTTGGGAAAAAACTGATAAAGCTTCAGCAATATCACAATAAATAATAATTAATAATTAAGGAAATGACATGGAACACGACTATAAAGTAGCAGATATGAGCCTAGCAGAATTTGGCAGAAGAGAAATTTCTCTTGCTGAAAATGAAATGCCTGCATTGATGGCTTTAAGAGATAAATATAGAGATGAGCAGCCTTTAGCTGGAGCTAAAATTATGGGCTGTATACATATGACTATTCAAACAGCGGTACTAATGGAAACATTAATAGATTTAGGGGCTGAGCTGAGATGGTCATCTTGCAATATCTTTTCAACTCAAGATCATGCTGCTGCAGCTATGGCTGCTAGAGGAATACCAACTTTTGCCTGGAAAGGTGAAACAGATGAAGAATTTGAATGGTGTATTGAGCAAACTATTTTAAAAGATGGTGCTCCATGGGATGCAAACATGATTTTAGATGACGGAAGTGATCTTACTGCAATGGTTCATGAGAAGTTTCCAGATATGTTAGATACTATTCATGGTGTTTCTGAAGAAACCACAACAGGTGTGCATAGACTAAAAGATATGCTTCTAAAAGGCGAACTAAAGATTCCTGCAATTAATGTTAATGATGCAGTTACAAAAGCAAAAAATGATAATAAGTACGGCTGTAGACACAGCTTAAATGATGCTCTTAAAAGAGGTACTGATATGCTTCTTATGGGTAAAAGAGGTCTAGTTATTGGTTATGGCGACGTTGGAAAAGGTTCAGCAGCTAGTCTTGCTCAAGAAGGCATGATAGTAAGTGTTGTCGAAGCAGACCCTATATGCGCAATGCAAGCATGTATGGATGGATTCTCTGTGGTTTCTTGTTATAAAGATGGAATTGTTACAAGAAAAGTTGAAGACATTAATTTAAGAGTAATGGAAGAAACTGACTTAATTGTTACAACTACTGGTAATGTGAACGTATGTGATTCTGCTATGTTAAGTACGCTAAAAAATACTGCTGTGGTATGTAATATTGGTCATTTTGATAATGAAATTGATACTGCCTATATGAGAGATGAGTGGTATTGGGATGAAATTAAACCACAAGTTCATAGAATATTTAGAGATACTACTCCGGAGCAAACGCCTGATATTTCAAGCAAGAACTATCTTATTCTTCTAGCTGAAGGAAGGCTTGTAAATCTTGGAAATGCTACAGGGCATCCAAGTAGAATTATGGATGGCTCTTTTGCTAACCAGGTTCTGGCACAAATTCATTTATACAAACAAGGTTTTGCAAATATAAATGATGAAGAAACAAAAGCTGGAATGATATCAGTAGAAATACTTCCTAAGAAGTTAGATGAAGAGGTTGCAGCACTTATGGTCGCTGGCTTTGGTGGCGTTATGACTCAGCTTACTCAGAATCAAGCTGACTATATCAACGTCCCTCAAAAAGGCCCTTTCAAAGAAGAGACTTACAAATATTAGAGGTTCTAGTGGAATTATAGAGTTTATTGATCATAATAGACTCTATGATGAAACCTAAATTCTACATAAATATTTTTGTCTTGCTATTACTCAGCAGCTGCGGAGTTAAAGGTCCCATCAATTTTATTGAAATTATAGCTCTGCTGTAATGATTGATTATTCAAAGATGGATGGTAATGGAAATGATTTTATAATCATGAATTCATTAATGTCTGACCTTGAACCTAAAAAAGATTTTATTCAAAATATCTCCTCAAGAACTAATGGAGTCGGGTGTGATCAATTAATATTAGTTTGTGCCCCAGCAAATCATGAGACTGATTTCTTAATAAGATTTTTTAATGCTGACGGCGGTGAGGCCTTGATGTGTCTAAATGGAATTAGATGTGCAAGTAGGTATATATGGATGCATGGCTTTGCTCCTAAAAACAAAATGTTGCTTGAAACTAAAAGCAAGCTAATCCTTGTTGAACCAAAGGATAATGATGCGGTCTCTGTAAAGATTGATTTGCCATATTTGCATAAAGATTTATCGCTTGAGAATGCATTAAAAAATATAATTAAAAAATCTTTTAGTTTAGTTAATACAGGTAATCTACATTTATGTATAGAATCAGAAAATATAGCTGATATAAAGGTAGAGAAAATTTATAAAGATTTGGAATCTATTATTAAACCACATCAAATTAATGTTTCAATTTTTGAGAAAACTAATACAGGGATCCTAGTATCAACATGTGAAAATGGAGTTGGTAAAACGCTGTCTTGCGGTTCTGCGCAAGCTTCGGTAGCTTTTTTGAATACAGTAGAAAATGAATCTCTCAAGGTAAGTTCAGAAGGTGGGGACCTTAACTTCTTGAGGTTAGATGATAAACTTATAATGGATGGCCCAACTAAATTTAGCTTTAATGGAGTTATAAATGAGTAAATCTATAGACCCTAAAGATATTGAAATATTTTTATTAGATAATCCTGATTTCTTTGTATCAAGAGAAGCTCTCTTAAGTGAATTAGATTTTAAACATGACTCTGGTAATGCTTCCTCTTTACTTGAAAGACAGATTAAAAGATTAAGAGAAGAGCAAAATACCTTGATGGATTTATTAACTTCTTTTGTTGGCGAAGCTAAAGTAAATGAAGATCTATTTATAAAATCAAAAAATTTAACTTTATCTATTTTAGAAGCTAACGATGATGACGAAGTTACTGAGAGAGTAGTAAATGAATTTACTAAAAATTTTGGAGTTGATAAATGTCTATTAAGATTTTTTAATAATACTGAAATTGCAGAATTAGAAGAACAGACTGAGCTCTCATTACATAAAGGAGTTATACATTGCGGCAGCTTCTCATCAGAAAAATTATCTATATTGTTTGATAGCTCAAAAATTGAATCTGCTGTTATAGCTGTTTTAGTCCGTGGCAAAAAAATCGGCGTATTACAGCTTGGAAGTTATGAAAGAACTAAGTATCTAGGTGATGAAGATACAACATTTATTGAGTATGTAAGGGATGTTCTTGAGAAAAGGCTATCTTCTCTAACATCCAATGAATAAGACAAACTACTTTATACAAAAAGATCTTGAGGCCTACCTGCTTTATATAGGCTCTGTTCGAAACCTTTCTCAAAACACAGTATCTTCTTATAAAAGAGATCTTGAAAAACTTATCTTATATCTTAAAAGTCTTAATATAGGGTCTTACAGCGAGGCAACAGAATCTGCATGTAGTAGCTGGATAGGGAATCTATTTGCATCAGACAATAATCCAAAAAGCATTCAAAGACATTTATCATCAGCTAAGGGTTTTTTTAAGTTTCTTCAAAAGAATAATATTATAGAATCATCGCCTTTTGATCTAATCTCTGGACCAAAGGCTGCCAAGCATTTGCCTGACGTTCTTACTCCTGAACAAGTTGAAATGTTATTAAATTTTAAGCCGTCGAATAATTTAGAGATAAGGGATATTGCTATTATGGAGCTGATGTATTCATCCGGTCTTAGAGTTTCAGAAGCTGCAGGCGTTGATGTAAAAGACTTTGAAGAAAACATGGAATTCTTAAGAGTGCTTGGCAAAGGATCAAAAACCAGACTTGTTCCAATTGGTCGTTATGCTAAAGAAGCAATAAGTAAATGGCTTTTAGAAAGAGATAAGATTTTAGTAGAATCAGATGCCGTTTTCATAAATTTAAAAGGTGGAAGAATAACCACACGAAGTATTCAGTTAAGATTGAAAAGATTAGCTTTAAAGCAGGGTCTCCCTCCTGTATACCCCCATATGTTAAGGCATAGTTTTGCTACTCATATGCTTGAATCTGGTAGTGATCTTAGGACGATACAAGAATTACTAGGTCATAGCTCATTATCAACAACACAGATATATACGAAATTAGACTATCAGCACCTGGCAAAGATCTATGATGAAGCTCATCCAAAGGCGAAGAAATTATGAATAACATTAAATTAATAACATTTGATCTTGATGATACTTTATGGGATATAGGCCCGGTAATAATTAAGGCTGAATTAACTACAAGAAAATATATAGAAGAAAAAGTAGGGGCTATTGATTGGGGGGATATGGAATCCTTTCTTAATTTACGAAAAGATTTAGTAAAAGAAGATCCATCTCTAGAATGGGATATAGGAAAATTAAGAAAAGAAATATTTAGGATTAAACTAGCTCCGCTTGCTTCAAATCAAGCAGAATTAGATAAACTAACTGAAGACTCCTATGAATATTTTTTAGATAAAAGGCATGACATTATATTCTATGATGGCGCCATTACTGCCCTTGAAGAGCTGGCTAATCTATGCGATCTAGGAGTCCTAACGAACGGTAATGCTGATATTAAGAAGCTTGGTATAGATCAATATTTTAAGTTCTCAATAAGCTCATTAGATGTCAAAAGCAATAAACCAGAACTAGGGCATTTTGAGCAAGCTTTACGTTTGAGTAACCTAGATCCTAATGAGGTTCTGCATATAGGAGACCATCAAGTTGCTGATATGATTGGCGCTACTGATGCTGGTTTTAGCGCACTGTGGTTTAACAATAAGCAAAGTAATTGGGAGCAAGATATTTCTAAACCTAATGAAATTTTAGATTGGCATAATTATCAAACAATAAAAGAGGTGTTGTAAATGAAAGAAGATAAGGTTTTAGATGCAATTATTTCTATAGTCGGCAAAGAGCTTAAAAACATTGAATCTATACTACCTATTCCTGAGGCGCAGGCTCTAGAGGAAAGCATAAAGCCGCATATAGATAAAGCTTTAGGATCAGCAGGCTTTGTGTCTCAGTCTAAATATGATGCCCTTAAAACAAGAGCTGATAAGCTAGAAGAAAGATTAGAAGTTTTAGAAAAAGCTAAAGATTAAAGCTGAGATAAATATCCGTCTAATCTGTCAGAGTTCATTACAAAAGTAGATTTTCTACTTTGGGCAGCGTCCTTTACTTCATTTAGATTAACAGCTTCTCCAACTTGGATAACCCCTACCATTGCCATCATTGCATGGGGATTACATTGGTATACATATACCCCTTCGCTATCAATAGTAACTGAGATATCTTGATTGAGAGCTCCCATCCAGCCCTCCGCTCCCTCTGGAACCATTCCTGGGATAGTTTCTGAGTTATGAGACATGTCTGTAGCCTTAAAATGAATAGTATCGCCTTTGGAAACTTTGATAACTGCTGGTTCAAATATCATAGCGCCGCCATCACCCATGTTTAACATTTTAACTATATGTTCAGAGCCTTCAGACAATTCAACTTTTTTTATTGATGCAGTATTGCTGGCTGACATAGAGCTCGCTGGAGCTGCTTTGCCACAAGCTTCACCTTCCATACAAATTTTA
>TARA_B110000211_G_scaffold8757_1_pt1 | contig 14375 bp, 9 predicted proteins | sample TARA_B110000211 | Tara Oceans TARA_B110000211 (sample SAMEA4397516) | marine metagenome | biome: Polar Biome; feature: [DCM] deep chlorophyll maximum layer (ENVO:01000326); material: water (ENVO:00002006), including particulate matter (ENVO:01000060) such as... | depth 30 m
TATGGCTTTGCCACCATGTCATATGATGTTTCAGTTTTACGTAGCCAATGGCAAGCTGTCCTGCCAGTTGTATCAACGTAGTGCAGATATTTTCTTAGGCGTGCCGTTTAATATTGCTAGCTACGCTTTATTGACGATGATGGTTGCTCAAGTATGTGGCTTAGAAGTTGGGGATTTTGTCCATACACTAGGAGACGCGCATCTCTATTCCAACCATTTGGAACAAGTTGTTTTACAATTGTCCCGTGACACCATGGCGTTGCCAACAATGCACATTAACCCTAATGTGAATGATATCTTTGAATTTAAGTTTGATGATTTTGAATTGCTCGATTATCAAGCCCACCCGCACATAAAAGGGGCTGTTGCCGTATGACTATCGCCCTAATTGTTGCTGCTTCAGAGAATAATGTCATCGGTCGCAATAACCAACTACCCTGGTATTTACCCGGTGACCTGCAGTATTTTAAAGCCATGACTTTAGGCAAACCAGTCATCATGGGACGCAAGACATTTGAATCTATCGGTAAACCCTTGCCGGGGCGAGACAATATCGTCATTAGTCGCCAAACGGACTACCCTACAGAGGGCATTAAATTGGTATCGAGCCTGGATCAAGCGATTGCCTTAGGTGAGAGCATCAACCTGATTAATGGTGTTGACGAAGTGATGATTATTGGTGGCGCACAAATTTATGCAGAATCATTAGAGTTAGCAGATCGTGTGTACCTTACGCGAGTGCATCGCCACGTTGAGGGTGATGCTCATTTCCCTGCTCTGGACGCTGGATCGTGGCATGAAATTGCCCGTGAAGACATTGCAGCTAAAGAGCCTAATCCCTTTGATTTTAGTTACTTAGTGTTAGAGCGCAGTTAACCACGCTCTAAAGAACGTGAGCCCGCAATATTGCGGCCTGATGTTGAGGCTTTAGAGCAATTCTTTGCTGAAGACTTTTGAATTGCGTTGGAAGTTGTATAACGACTGCCTGCTGGTAGGTAGCTCGGCTAAGTCCGCCGCAACAAAGCCATTTTCTATAAACCAGTGCGAGGAAGCGGTCGTAAGTACAAATAGAGTTTGTAGTCCCATATGGCTAGATTGCTTTTCTATATGGCGCAATAACACTTGGCCCCGGTCGCCGCCTCTGTAGTCGGAGTCAATGGCCATGCAAGCTAGCTCGCCTTGGCGTGCGTCATCGAAGGGATAAAGGGCGGCACAGCCGATGATGGCACTGTCTCGTTCGATCACACTAAAGTAATGAATTTCAGATTCCAATAATTCACGGGAACGGCGCACCAATACGCCATCATCTTCTAATGGACGGATCAGTTGTAAAATACCACCTACATCATCAATGGACGCGTTACGAACTTGTTCGTAGCTTTCTTTGATGATCATTGTGCCTGACCCATCACGGCTAAAGAGTTCACTGAGTAAAGCACCGTCTTCTTGGTAGCTCAACAAATGGCCCCTTGCCACGCCGGCATCACATGCTTTGGATAACACATCAATATGCATGGACAAATCGGTCCAACTATCCCCGCTACTTTGATGTTGGTGGACTAGGCGGTGACCGGCACGAGTGAGTAACTCAATGACCTGCTCGCCACGGGAATTGCTAATGCCTTTGTCAGCCCCGAATACGATCAATTTGTCGGCTTGCAGGCTAGCAGCAACACGGCCTGCAACTTGTGCTGCAGCGAGGTTAAAGGTTTCTCCTGTGGGGGAGTAACCTAAACAGGAAATAAGTACAAGATTACCATCATCGAGCTGTTTGCCAATGGCTTCTGAATCTACCCGTCTTACTTCGCCAGTGTAGGCAAAATCGACACCGTTTTTTACGCCAATGGGGCGTGCAGTGATAAAGTTGCCACGGCTGGTGCGGATGCGAGAGCCCTGCATGGGTGAATTTGCTATACCCATAGAAAAGCGGGCTTCTAGTTGCATGGCTTGACGGCCAACAGTGGCCTGAACTAAAGCCAGCTGGTCTAAATCGGTAATGCGTAAGCCGTTATGAAACTGACACTCTAATGTGGCTTTTGCGCAGGCTTTTTGGATTTGTGGACGGCTACCATGTACCAAAACTAGTTTAACGCCTAAGCTATTAAGGAGGTTAATGTCGTGAATAGTATGGGCAAAGTTAGCATGAGCCAAGGCTTCGCCAGGTAAATAAATGACAAAAGTACGGCCACGGTGAGCATTAATGTAAGGCGCAGAATGACGGAACCAGTTCACATATTGCTGATTGGTTTCGATCACTTTAGTTACCTATGATTATAGTGTGGGAGAGGTACCATTAAGCCGCGCTGAAGCCCTGCTGTCAATCACACAAAGAAGACTTATTTAGAAAACATCCGCACTAGCTTCTAGGGTAGCTTCAATTGCGTCATTTAGGTGGGTAATTAGAGGGTAAACTAAACTGCAACTGGGTGCCGCCATTGCGTTTGACAGGAACGCTGCTGTACTGTTTCTACAACTTAATACTACAAGAATAATGTATAGCTTGATTATAGGGAAATTTTCCCGTTAGGGTCTAGGGTTTAAGTATAACCCTAATGACAGGTTAGCCTCGCTAGGCTAACATCAGTGACCTGTTTTGGCCTTGCAATATGATTTTGGGAGTAATATTTATGGCGGTTATTGTCGCGCCAGAAAATCAGCACGTAATAGATGCACTTCCAGACGTACTGAGAAATGAATTTCTACAACGTTTTGAATCACTTATGCAGTTAGTCAGCCTTGATCAATGGCAACACTCTGACAAACAGCTACAGCTCATTAATGTGATTGTTGCGAGCCCATTTTCAGCACAAGTTTTTTTGCTTAACCCACATTTACTAGATCATACATTCCTTGCAGCGGCTTTTTCAAAAGATCAGTTGCAAGCTCTGTTGCTCGACGCTATGACTAAGGTCACTAACGAAAAGCAGCTGCATCAATGCTTAAGGCAGTTTAGAAAAGCGCATCAAGTTCGATTGATCTGGCGTAATCGTTGTTGCTTAGGGGTTAGTCAGGAATTAGTTGAAGAGCTGTCTAATCTCGCAGACGTCTGTGTGGACCAGGCTTTAAAATGGCTGCATAACGATTGTGTGAAACAATGGGGACAGCCTACTAGTCAAGACGGGCAACCGCAGGAGTTAGTGGTGCTCGGGATGGGGAAGCTCGGTGGTCGTGAGCTTAATTTATCGTCTGACATAGACCTGATATTTAGTTTTCCTGCCGGTGGTGAAACCCAAGGTGGCCGGCGCTGTGTGGATAACCAACAGTTTTTCATTCGTCTAGGACAGCGCTTGATTCAAGCCATTGATATGGTGACCGCTGAGGGTTTTGCGTTTCGTGTAGATATGCGTCTAAGGCCTTATGGCACAAGTGGCGCCTTGTCTTTAAGTTTTGATGCCATGGAAATCTATTATCAACAACAAGGGCGTGAATGGGAAAGGTATGCGTTTATTAAAGCCCGAGTTGTTGCTGGAAACCAAGACGAAGGTAGGCAGTTGCTGGAACTATTACGCCCCTTCGTATACCGAAGGTACTTAGATTATAGCGCCATTGAATCTTTGCGCAGTCTTAAGCAAATGATTGCTAGCGAAGTTCGGCGCCGTGGCTTACAGCAAAACGTAAAGCTTGGCACGGGTGGTATTCGCGAAGTAGAATTTATTGCCCAAGCCTTTCAGTTAATTCGAGGTGGACGCGACAGTCGCTTACAAACGAGCAGTTTAATGGCGGTGTTAAATTTACTGCCAGAGACGGCAGGTTTAGCGACAACTGATGTGGAAGAATTGCGCAAATGTTATTGGTTCTTACGCGATGTTGAGCACGCTCTGCAGGCTGTGCACGATAAACAAACCCAAGATCTACCCGCTGAAGAGGCTGAGCAAGCAAGGATAGCTTTTGCTCTATCGTTTTCCTGTTGGCAGACACTGCAAACACAAATCAACATCGCTCGGGATTTCATTCATCAACAGTTTGAGCTAGTAGTAGCCTTAAAGGAAGGTAATGAGCCCCAGGGGTTAGACCATCAATTAAGTCAGTTGTGGGCAGAAATTTCCCACAGCGCTCGACAAACAGATCAGCTCACACTCTTACCTGAATGGCAGGATATATTAACTCAAGCTGGATTTGCCGATTCTGGCCACATTCTGCAGCACTTATGGGCGCTTCATCAAAGTCGCGCCGCGCAAACAATGCAGCCTGTAGCACAAGAGCGCTTAGCTCAATTAATACCTCAGATTTTACAAATAGCGGCGCAACAGAGCGACCCAGCACTCACATTGTCTCGCGTGCTGGTGCTTATCGAAGCTGTTCTAAGGCGTTCTGTGTACTTGGTTTTATTGCTGGAAAATCCAGCCGCCTTAACTTTATTAGTTCAACTATGTGCTGCTAGCTCTTGGTTTGCCGACTTCCTGGCTCGCCAGCCATCATTGCTTGACGAATTGTTGGACGTTAATAGCTTGTTCAATGTGCCGGATGAGACCGAGTTAAAGCAAGAGTTGGAGCAAAGCCTGTTGCGCTTGCCAGAAGATGATACCGAACAATTAATGGAAGCACTTAGGCACTTTAAACATGCTCATTTGTTACGTATTGCAGCTCAAGAAGTGACTGGCCGTTTGCCTCTAATGAAAGTTAGTGATCAGCTTACCTATGTGGCTGAAGCAGTGGTGGGACAGGTTAAGCATTTGGCATGGCGTGAGCTGAGTGAGCGCCATGGTAATCCGCAAAATGAACACGGGGTTAGCGACGACTTTATTGTCGTGGGGTATGGAAAAGTAGGTGGTTGGGAGCTTAGCTACGGTTCCGATCTAGATTTGGTGTTTATTTATGATATGCCCTCTCAGACTGAAACTGACGGGCTTAAACCGGTTGCAAATAGTGTATTTTTTACCCGCCTTGGGCAGCGTATGATCAGCTATTTAAATACGGTCACTGCTGCTGGTCAGCTGTATGAAGTTGATATGCGGCTAAGGCCAGATGGTGCTAAAGGTTTATTGGTTTCCACTTTGGCCGCTTATACTCAATACCAATTGAATGAGGCTTGGACATGGGAACATCAGGCCCTTGTAAGGGCTAGGCCTATTGCCGGAAGCTACAAACTATCTCAGGACTTTATAGCGGTGAGTAAAGAGGTGCTGTGCCAGGTTAGGCCACAAGCTCAATTAAAACAAGATGTTATTGATATGCGAGAAAAAATGCGCCAACAGTTGGCCAGCAAACCTGATGCAGATGGTCTGACAGCGCAGTTCCATCTCAAGCACGATGAGGGTGGTATCGTTGATATTGAATTTATGGTTCAGTACGGTGTACTTGCTTACGCACATAAATGTAAAACTTTACTGACCTATACTGACAATATTCGTATCTTAGATGAGTTTGAACAACAGTCAATTTTGACACAATCTCAGGCTCATGATTTACGTGAGGCGTACCAGGCCATGAGAGCTGTCGAACATCGCCTTACTTTACAGAACCAAGCGGGCGAGGTTTCTTCTGATGAACTGGGTGAGCAGCGCCAAAAAGTAAAAGCCATATGGGCGACAATGATGGGCTCTTAATAGATAGCAGGACTATTTTCTGGGCGGGTTTTAAAGCGACGGTGTAACCACAAATATTGGCTAGGTTTTAAGCGTACTTTTGCTTCGATGGCCGCGTTTAGTTTTGTCGCATCTGCTACAAGGTCTCCACTGGGGATGCTGGCTAGGCTATCGGATACTGTGAGTAAGTAACGCTGGTCTTGATGAGTGCGGTGATGGCTAAACTGCAGCACCTTAGCCCCTGTAGCGGCAGCTAAGCGACTAACGATAGGAGTGGTGGCGGCATCTACTCCAAAAAAAGGTGCAAAAACGGAGCGGTCGGGTCCAACATCTTGATCTGGTGCCAGCCAAACAATTTTCCCTTGTTTAAGTAATTTCATAACCTGACGGATGTCTTCTCGCTCTACCATGCCTGGTAAATGATGTAATCTCCCACGGCGAATGATGGTATCTATTAACGCATTACCATGGCGTTGGTAAGTCGCATAGTATGGATAACTAGGTGCTAATAAAATGCCACCTAAATCAAGACTAGTGTAGTGGGCACCTACTAATAGTACACCGCGGCCTTGTGCTTGTGCTTGTTCGATTAACTTTCCGCCTTCGATAGATACTCGATGACTCAGGGTGTCACGGGAACTCCACCAAGCCATTGCGGTCTCAATGATGCCGATACCATTATCGGCAAATGTTTGACGTAGCATATACTCTTGTTCAGACGCAGTTAAATGGCTAAAGCAGAGGGAAATATTGGTTTGGGCAATGGATCTTCTGCGGCCAGATAACTGATACACTAGCCAGCCAAGCGCTCGGCCTATCGCTATGCGCCATGCCCAAGGCAGGATAATGAAGAGGCGAAGGCAACCAAGGCCACACCAAATGAGCCAATACTTAGGCTGGTAGAAGCTTTTTAAAGAAGGCTGCTTGGGTTGGGCGAGTGAGGTAGGCATATGTGAGTGTGTTAAGATTAGCCACTGGCGCTATCAGTTTGAACAGGATTTCAGTTTACACTGAGCCCATCAATTAAACTAGGTTTTCTATGTTATCTAAGGACCAGATATGACCCACCCGGAAAGGCCAATACCCACTGATGCTGTAGCACCTATGGGCGCATGGGATGCCTATCGACGCCTGCTAGGTTATGTCATACAGCATGGGGTGGCCTTTGCTGTGAGTGTTTTGGGCTTTGTTTTATTTGCCGCTACACAACCCGCGTTTGCTAGCCTTATGGAATATATGGTTGACAGTGTGGAGCAAGGTAGTCAACAGGCTCGTAATATCATTCCTGCAGCTGTATTGGGGATTTTTGTAGTGCGGGGGGTGGGTTTCTTCCTCGGAAATTATGGCATTGCTTATGTGGCTCGCCGTGTAATTCATCAGTTACGCCTAAATATTTTCGATCATTTGTTGATATTACCTGCGCGCTTTTACCATCGTAATGTTTCTGGAACCTTACTGTCTAAATTGACCTTTAATGTTGAGCAAGTCGCAGGCGCGGCCACTGATGCGGTGAAGATTTTTGTGCGCGAAGGTCTGACGATTATTGGCTTGTTAGCTTATATCGTTCATCTTAACTGGCAGCTCTCTTTGGTCTTCCTTACCATTGGTCCATTTATTGGATGGGCGGTGAGTAAGGCCTCTAAGCGCTTTAGGACAGTGAGCATCAACTTACAAGACAGTATGGGACAAGTGACGGCCAGTGCTAGCGAAGCCATTAGGGGTTATGACGTTGTACGCGTATTTGGTGGGCAGCAACAAGAGCAGCAACGCTTTGCTCAGGCGAGTAATAATAATCGTCAGCAAGCCATGAAATTGGCTCTTGCAGAGTCAATTTATATACCTCTAGTGCAAATGATTGTTGCGCTGGCGATGGCGGGTTTGATTTATTTAGCGTTGCACCCCAGTGTCATCAACACTATGACGGCAGGTCAGTTTATTGCGTTTATTACCGCTGCGGGGATGCTGACTAAACCCTTGCGATCTATGACAGAAATAAACAGCATTTTACAGCAGGGCATTGCTGCTTCGCAGAGTATTTTTTCTTTGTTGGATGAATCTCCAGAATTGGATCAAGGTACAAAAAAAATCAAACGCGCTCAAGGTAACATCAGTTTCCAAAAAGTGACTTTTAGTTACGATGAAAAACCAGTGATTGAACAGCTTAACCTTAGTATTGAGGCTGGCCAAGTGGTGGCTTTAGTTGGGCGCTCGGGCAGTGGCAAGTCTACCTTAGTGAATTTGCTGTTACGTTTTTACGACCCTCAAGCTGGGCAAATTTTACTGGATGGAGAAGATATTCAAGACCTTAGGCGAGTCGATCTACGTCGTCAGGTTGCGTTGGTTAATCAGCAAGTGGTGTTGTTTAATGGCACTATTGCACAGAATATTGCCTACGGCGCCATGTTTGATGTCAGCGATGAGCGTATTACGGCGGCTGCTAAGGCTGCCAGAGTCACAGAATTTACAGATCGTATGAGCCTAGGTTTAGACACTATGGTGGGTGAATCTGGTGTGCTTTTGTCTGGCGGGCAGCGGCAACGTATTGCTATTGCCAGAGCCCTATTGAAAGATGCACCTTTGTTGGTGCTAGACGAAGCCACCTCTGCGCTCGATACAGAATCAGAACGCCACATACAGGCAGCATTAGACGAAGTTATGGTAGGCCGAACCACTTTGGTCATTGCACACCGTCTGTCAACCATTGAGCAAGCAGATGTAATTCTAGTGATGGACCAAGGACAATTGGTGGAACAGGGCAGTCATCAACAGTTGATCACTGCGCAGGGGCTGTACGCCCATCTACATCAATTACAGTTCCAGTCGATTAAGGGTGCCTAAGTGTCTATGTGGCCTAAGCGTCGAATGGTGAATTTCGCAGTGTAAAGCGGTTGGTTAAGGCCTTAACTTTAACCTAGAGACTGAGAGCCTGGCTTTTGTTGGTCAATAAGCACTGCAACAAAAAACATCAAAAAAATATAAAAGCTATTCTTTTGATCATTAAATAGCATGGTTTCAGCCATCCCAAGGGTAATGAGTGAACTGCTGATGACTACACCAAAGAATAGCAGGTCAGGCTTGTGCCGCTTGGCGCTGCGGGTCCAGCTAATAAATAGTGGGTAGGCTAGGAATAGCCCTAAGGCGATCAAAGCAAATACTCCCCCGGCTGCAGCATGGCTAGCGATTATGTTGTGAGGTGTTCGGTGGTTGGAGCCAGCCAGAATAGTGTTGTCAAAATAGCTGCGCATAGCTTCGTATTTATTTTGTGGTCCGTGGCCTATCCATGGACTGTCTAGAAATGCTTTCCAGGAATATTCCAACATCTTAACTCTTTGGGCAACCGATGAGTCGGCATGTGTATCCGTGGTGAATTCATACCACATGCCCAGCATGCGTCTGATTAAAGCGTGCTGTGAAACGCTGTCCCAGTTAAGCCAAATGCCCGCCAGACCAGTGAGTAGCAAGACGGCTAGGCCCCAAAAAATGTGGATAGCTGAGTCTCTGTTTTGTTGGTGCAGATACATCCATGAGAGGACTAGCAGTATAGGGCTTGCCACTAAACTGATACGATTTCCGGCGTATATAGCGGTGGTCACAAGTCCAGTGACTATTGCAAGAAGGGCTAGAGATTTGCCGATATTGGATTTTTTTTGCCAACCTAAGAAAGATAAAAATATAAGCGGAAATAAAAGCGTGGCAAGGGTATTCGGATTGCCTGAAAGCAAGCTAACTCGGGTATGAGGCCTAACCCCAACCCAAATAGGCCGGCTATATTCTGAAATGTTGAGAGTGAAGCCCCATCGCATTTGGTTGACCGAAAAGTAGTCTATAGATGCCAGTGCAAAAGTGAGTAGAGTGGCTAGAGTGGCAATTTTGCCAATTAGACTCAGCGATAAGGGTGGCATTTTTTTAGCTAAAAAGGGTAGCATTAAGGCTAAATAGAAAAACTGAGAGAAAGCGAAAATGGCTGCTATGTCGTTATTGCTGGTGCCCTGAATTAATACCAGTATGCACAGGGTAGTAAAGTAGATTAGCAACGTTAGGCTCAATAACCCTACGGCTGAGTATTGCCGGTTGTCCTTCGTGTAAGCACTATAGTCCCTCAAACTAAAACTTCTAGATGTAGCAAGCCATGTTAAAAATAGCAGTGCGCCGGCCAAGGTTACCAAAGCTGAAAATATTGGCGCTAGGGCTGTAGCGCCGATTAATACAACCATCCATGGGTTCATGTACAGGGGTCTCTAATAGATTAAATCAGGTCTTGAAATCGGTCGGGAATAATTACTACTTGGTCTTGGGCGAGCAGCTTTGGTTTGTTCCAGGAAAATAGTTGACGTTTACGTTGTTGAGTTGTACGCGCTGTATCAATACAGGAATCCCAGCACTGAGGCTCAGTATGAGTAATGATTTTAAATAATGAGTGACGTCGCTGCAAGTGACTTTCCCACCCAGCAGCCAAGCGATCTGCATCTGAGGTTTTGTCGGTTGAGCGCAGAAAGTCCACCATGCCGAAATGGAACAAATATAAGTTAGGATCAATGTAAAAATTCCCCCCCTTCACTCGGTGCATGCCGGAACCCCAAGTCACTGGCTGATTAGCTACTATGGGTTTGGTGTAACGGGATGATAAGTGGGCATGCTTACGTTGCTTTAAAAATGCTTGCGATGGGTCTAGTGCCTGCTCTTTGCTCATGTGTTGACCAACATCTAAGCCTAGTCCTGACAAAGTTGGGCGGCCATTTTGTTGATGTAAATAATCAGCTAAGGGTGTGTTGATTTGAGGGTCAACTACCAAAAACTCATCTACATCCATGGCTAGTACAGAATCATATAACCAAAATAGCCCGCGGGCTAAATGTGACATTATTCGAGCTCGTCGGCGATCAGCTTTGGCGCGCTCGAGGGGCTGGAATGGAAGTTGTATAAAGTTAACCAATTCAGCCCCATCACAGTCGGGTTTGACCTGGTCGTGGCCATCTAAAAAAATGTATAAATTTCTGAACCCAAAGGCTGACCCATAGTAAGAAATCCACTTAGGAAGAAATAAATCATCATTACGTACAGTGGTGATTGCCGCTATTGGTATTTTTGGGGATGTCATAATGTTTTAGTTGGTTTAATTTGATTTATTTTTGCTAAAATAGCAACATTACATAGGTTTCCGAAGTATAGCTGAATTTGATGTTAAAGAATCCCTAATCACCGATACTAGCTGGTGACGAGATTTTCTATCCGTTGAGTCTGGCTGTAATATACGTTCATATCCCATTCAAGGACTTGACAGTGAAACAAGCCCGTTGGTTAGGTTTTAGCAGTTTTAGCTTAATATTGGTGCTGGCTCCGGTGCTGCTGGCCATGGGCGCTTTTTCTTCTTATTTAGGCCAGGCGCAATGGTTAACCTACATGACCGATGCGTATACCTGGCGCATTGTTTGGTTTTCTTGGTGGCAGGCGTGTTTATCGACTGTTATTAGCTTGTCTGCAGCTGTTTTAGTGGCCCGTGCTTTAGCGCGGCGTCAGTCTTTCGTGGGACGGTGGTTACTATTACGGTGCTTTAGTGTGGCGTTAGTAGTGCCCAGCATTATCGCTGTGTTTGGTATTATTTTATTGCATGGTAAGTACGGCTATGTTAATCAATTATGGCTATGGCTAGGTGGTCAGCCTCAAAGCTACGTCTACGGCTTAACAGGGATTTTGTTGGCCCACGTGTTTTTTAACCTGCCCTTGGCAACACGTATCCTATTGCAGAGATTAGATACAATAAATTCAGAAACTTGGCGGTTATCAAGCCAGCTAGGGATGTCCTCAGTGGATCTTTGGCGGCACATTGAATGGCCGCACATCAAAGGGGTATTGCCACAATTAGCGGCGCTGGTGTTTGCCTTGTGCTTCACTAGTTTTGCTATAGTCATGACTTTGGGTGGTGGGCCAAAAGCCACCACCATTGAAGTGGCCATATTTCAAGCCATACGATTCGATTTTGATATTGCCAAAGCGGTGTATTTGAGCCTGTTACAGATGGTTTTTTGTGGCTTTATCTTATGGGCTGGGTTACGTCTGGGAAGGCCTATCGATATGTTTGTCGGCCTCGAAACATCGGCCAAAAATATGCGCCCAGACCTCAAACCAGTGTTAGGTATTGTGAGTGATTCAGTAGTGCTGATGCTGGCTACTTTATTGGTACTATTGCCTTTGTTGGCGGTAGTGATTGCAGGTGTTAACACGGCCTGGGCTGACGTGTTACTTGACCTGCGTTTATGGAATGCCTTCAGTAATAGCTTATGGGTGGCGTTGAGTTCTGCCTTGCTGAGCCTTCTAATGGCCTCAGGTTTGTTGTTGGCCCAGCGTCACTGGCGTGAGCGTTATGCGTCTGCTGCTCTAGCTGTGGAATGGATGGGTTCTGTCATTTTGGTGGTGCCGCCCTTAGTATTAGCAACGGGTTTATTCATAGGGTTGAGTCCCCACGTTAATGTCTTTGCCATTAACCTTTATATTGTTGTACTGGTGAACGCCTTGATGGGTCTGCCTTATATGCTACGCGTATTATCTGTAGCCTACTTAAAAATTGGCAGAGATTACGATCGCTTATGCAGTAGTCTAGGGGTGCAAGGGTGGCATCGACTGCGACATGTAGAGTGGCCCATATTACGTAAGCCTATTGGCTTGGCCTTGGCTCTAGTTGCGGCTATGTCTGCTGGTGATTTAGGAGTTGTGGCCTTGTTTGGTAGCCCAGATATCCAAACCCTACCTCTGCTGATGTATCAGCGTTTGGGGAGTTACCAAAGTGATGCGGCGGGTGTCACTGCAGTAGTTTTATTGGCGTTATGCCTGGCTATTTTTGTGGTTTTAGAACGTTTATTGGGAGGCTCAGATGATTAACTTTAAGCAAGTAAGTTGTCGGTTAGGTGAGCAGAACTTCTGTTACGACCTACAGATTCCTTTGGGTCAGGTGGTGGCCATTATGGGCGCCAGTGGATCTGGAAAATCGACCTTACTTAACTTACTGTCTGGATTCATTCAACCACAAAACGATAGTGCACAAATATTACTTGGTGATGAGCGTGTGGATTTGCTCGATCCGTCCCAAAGGCCGGTGACGAGTTTATTCCAAGAGCATAATTTATTTGCCCACATGTCGGCGTTTAATAATCTGGCTTTAGGGATACGCACAAGCCTTAAACTGACGGTGAGTGAAGTAGCCCAAGTAGAAGCTGCACTGGAGCAAGTAGGTTTAGCAGGGTTGGGTTCTCGCTTGCCTAAACAGCTCTCCGGCGGGCAGCGGCAAAGAGTGTCATTGGGCCGGGCGCTCGTTCGGCGTAAGCCCTTATTGTTGTTAGATGAGCCGTTTAGTGCATTGGATCCAGCATTAAGGCAAGAAATGGCGGCGTTGGTTAAAAGCCTCAGTCGGCAACATAAGCTCACCGTATTATTAGTGACCCACGAGCCCAGAGATGCCTTGGAGCTAGCCGAAACTGTGGTCTTTATTGCCGATGGTAGAGTACATTGGCAAGGGCCGAGTAAAGATTTTTTGCAACAAAATGACACTCATATCAAAGCCTATTTAGGCCAAAGCTGATAACCTTATAATATTGCCATAAGATGATTCGAACTATGCATGACACTGATACAGCATCGCCCACCAGCCAAAGTGCCGGGCCGTTTCCAGATCTTCCTAAACAGCTAGAGCAGGATGATCATGTGCTCATTATTGGGGCAGGAATTTCTGGTTTAGCTAGTGCTTGGTTTTTACAGCAGCAAGGTTACTCTGTCACAGTATTGGAGGCTGGGAATCAGGTAGGTGGTAACTTACAGACGGTAAAAAAACACGGCTGCCAGTGGGAACGTGGCCCCAATTCCTTTATCAATAATCGCCCGGCAATGGCCCAGCTCATAGAGCAGGCAGGTTTAAAGCCACACATAGTGTTGGCAGACCAAGACGCCCATAAACGCTTTATCGGCAAAAAAGGTCACATGTTGGCCTTGCCTATGGGCGTCATCGACGCACTGGCTACCCCGGTGCTGAGTATTGCTGGAAAAATGAGGGTGGCTCTGGAACCTTTTATTAGTAAAGCCACGCAGGAAGAAAGTATTGCCGAATACGTTAGGCGTCGACTAGGCCACGAAATGCTAGACTGGTTGATTGACCCGTTTATTTCCGGCGTGTTTGCTGGTGATCCAGAGAAATTATCTATACGGGCCGCAGTGCCTAAAGTTTATGCACTAGAAGTTGATTATGGTTCTATGGTCGTGGGTGGCGTGGCGAAAATGAAAGCTAAGTCGCGTCAAAAAAAGCTTGAGCAGCAGCAGGGGATTACACCTTTAGACGGCGCTATGATGAGTTTTTCAGGTGGTTTACACCAGCTACCAGAGGTTTTGGCTCAACAACTTGGGCCAGCGGTAAAGCTAAACACTCAAGTTGATAGCCTTACTTATAGTGCTGAGTTTGGGTATCAGGCCATGTCGGGCGATGAAATTTGGCAAGCCTCTCAGGTTGTCCTGGCTGTACCAGCGACTCAGGTGGCACGGTTAATAGATGATTTAGAGCCGTTAGATGAAGGCTTATTCGAGCGGGCAAAGGCCTGTTTACGAGACATTGAGTACCCTGCTGTGGCAAGTATCAGTATGGCCTTTGAAAAGAGCCAAATTGCACATGCTCTTGATGGTTTTGGTTGTTTATTGCCGACTAAAGAGAGCAAGCAGACCCTGGGAGTGTTGTTCCCATCGAGTATTTTTTCCGATCGTTGCCCAGCGAACCAACATCTCATTACTGTATTCATTGGGGGTGGTCGTGGGCAGCAGGCTATGAGCTTAACGCCACCGCAAAGAGTGGAATTAGTATTGCAAGAATTGTCA
>TARA_B110000211_G_scaffold235019_1_pt1 | contig 14364 bp, 12 predicted proteins | sample TARA_B110000211 | Tara Oceans TARA_B110000211 (sample SAMEA4397516) | marine metagenome | biome: Polar Biome; feature: [DCM] deep chlorophyll maximum layer (ENVO:01000326); material: water (ENVO:00002006), including particulate matter (ENVO:01000060) such as... | depth 30 m
AAGTATAATTAATTATTATTATTTATATTTAAATAGTAATAATATAATAAATAATTTTAAATAGTCATTTAGAAATGTAATATCGTCTATGTGTCAATTTAAGACTTACTTTAGTCGATTCTTTCATATAAAAATTCACGATATCTACTATGACCTCCACAAATCCAAGGGGATATAGATTGTTGTAATTTTTTAAAATTTTTAATCGGAAATTCACTAGCATTAATATCTTTATGACCCTTTTTAGATTCTTTCCATGGAAAATAATTAGAATTAATATGATAAAAATATTTACTTTTATTGTTATTTATAATATCCATATAATTAGTAACATCTTCTATAGCCATTTCAGATAAAGAATGTGAATTAAATACTAAATCAATTTTTTGAGCACATTCAAATGTTTTATTTTTTGAATAATTAGTTAGTATTATATTATGTTCTTTAATAGTTTTTTTATCTATATTATTACTTTTATTAAAATATACGCTTGTGTTTAAATTATTTTGTTTTATAAAATGTTCAATAGTGTACATAAATAAAAATATAGTCGGCATAATATCGCAATTTATATATGTAAATTTTTTATGCTTAAACACTTTAAATAAATTAATTAACAATCCTCCATAACCGCCGCCTATTTCTAATATAACTGGGTGTTCAATATTACTTGTAATATCAAATATTTTTTTAGCGTCATAATAATGTCTTGGTTGGTCGGGCGGTATTAGCGTATTTTGTATAATAACTCCATATGGATTACCTATTCTTGGAAAATCTAATTCGGATATATCTTTTAATCCTGTTAGTTCCATACACGTATCTATATCTTGTAAAATTAAATTTAAAAATTGTTTTTTTGTTTGAACATTTTCTGTAATTTCGTTATCATTTTTTAATAAATTGTGTGATACCAAACCATTTGATATATTTTTATTTCTAAAAAAATTAGAAAATATAGTAGTAATATATTTAATATCTTTTGATTGTAAATGATCAAATAATTCGTCTTGTTGTTTATTTATCCAAGACCAAACCCCTGAAGAATATCTATCCGATATTTGTGCATATACATTTATTATTTTAGTAATAATTTCTGAATTATGTTTAGAATTATTTTCAGAGATAGTTTGTGCTAAACCTTGTTCTAATATATCATTACTATATGTATCGCTATAATCATTACCAACAATATCTATATATCGGCATGTATGATTCATTGTAATATATATATAAATATTATGATTAACTTTAAATATATATAGATATGAATTATTATGAAATATAATTATATTTTTTGTATTAATTGTTTACTATACATTAATAAAACCGCATCATTAACTTCGTTAAAGTGTTTTTGTAGTATACGACATATATCGACTACATCATTCGTTCCATCACAATAATATAAAATTTTTCTAAAAATAGTATTATCCTTTTTTTTAGAACCACCCACGGTATCCCATAAACCATGAATACCTAATCTTGGTTCACATAACGTTTGTGCTTTATATATATGATTATTTTCAAATATAGTAATACATTTTTTATACATATCTAGACTTTTAATAAGGTTTGTATCTGTAACAAAAGAAAGATTATCCGCAGACGTATGATACTCATTAAATTCAGTATATTTTGTTCTCATCAAAGAACCAATATGTAAATCTACTCCAGGATAATTATATTGTCGTTCATCACTACCACAAGTATAATATTTTCTTATTTTATACTTTACCTTTTCTTGTTCTAATAAAAAAAGTGTAATTTTATCAGTGATTTGATTTTCTTTTCGCGTTTGTAAATATGTAAAATCACCATCATCACCGATACAACTTATAACATATCCACCAATGGTATATTGTTTCATCACATTTATATTTTTACTTAAATAACCAATGGCGCCTATTGATTCTGGGACAAATACAAATCTATATGTATAATAATTATTTTTTTGTTCTAGTATATGTTTTGCTAAATATGTTGCTACAACTACACCTGATAAATTATCATTACACATAGAAGGGTGGCACATATATGTAGATATTAATATTTCTTTATTTGTTTGTCCGTTGATAATTAATTCACCATACGTTAAACTTCCATCAAATAATTCACTATCAACGTGAACATGATAGGTATCATTTTTATCAAGTTTTTTATACTGATTATATGTTAGGCAAAACCCCCAAGTATCATTATAATAAGTAGTTCTATATGGAATCCAATCGGGAAAATCTTTTAAATAAAATAAATGTGTATCTAATTCATTAAAAGAAATATGTTTATTTACTGGTCTAGAATAACTAAGAACATGTAAATTATTATTTCGAATATCAACGATCGTTTCTCCTTTACTATTTTTAATGTATGCTTTTTTTATTGTATATTCTTTCGGTATCTTCCAATCAAATACTTGTGTACCGGTAGGAATTTCTTGAATTGTAAGTGGTATATGTTTTTGGATAATTTGTAATGTTTTTCGATTTCCTTCTCCTGTAATACTTCTATGTATGGGGAATAATTCTTTCATTAATGTATACATTATACCTCTACTATTGTGTATATATATATTACTTTTATCTTTAAATATTATTTAAAGTTAAGTGTGATAATATAATTATATAATGTATATTATTGCTGAAATAGGTGTAAATTTTTTTGATATAGCAAAAAAATATGATATATCATTATTTGATGCTTGTAAATTAATGATTGTAGATGCAAAAAAAAACGGAGCACATGCTGTAAAATTCCAGGCATATAAAGCAGATACATTGGCTTCAAAACATTCACCGGCATATTGGGATACTACACTTGAACCAACAACTAATCAACACGAATTATTTAAAAAACATGATTGTTTTGAACAGAAGGATTTTGAAAACATAGCAACATTTTGTAATAAAACAAATATTGATTTTATATGTACTCCATTTGATTTAGCGTCTGTTGATTATCTTGATAATATCGTAGATGTATATAAAATTTCTTCATCAGATATTACAAATAAACCTTTGTTAATTCGTGTCGCAGAAAAGAAAAAAAAAATATTTTTATCAACCGGTGCTTCTACCATAGAAGAAATTAAACAAGCTATAGATATTATACAATCTACGGGAAATAATGATATAGTTATTATGCATTGTGTATTAAGTTATCCAACAAAAGATGAAGATGCTAATTTACATATGATTACCAGTATAAAAAATAACTTTCCGGAATATGAAATAGGATATTCAGACCATACAAAACCTGATACACAAATGATGATAGTAACGGCGGCCTATTTATTGGGGGCAACATATATAGAAAAACACTATACACTTGATAAAACATTACAAGGAAATGATCATTATCACTCAATGGATTCTTGTGATTTAAAACAATTAACAAATACTAATAAATTTTTAAATGTTATTATTGGAAAAAAAGAAAAAGAAGTATTACTATGTGAACAACAATCACGTCTACATGCCCGACGTTCTATTGTAGCAAAAAAAAATATAAAAAAAGGTCAAATAATACAATCAACAGATTTAATATGTAAACGACCCGGAACGGGTATAAGTCCTATAGATATAGATAAACTTATAGATAAAACAGCCGTGACAAATGTTAAAGAAGACGAAATTATACAATGGAATCATATACAATAATTATTTAAAAGAAATGTATAATAGTAATATTATAATAAAAATATGAGTGTAAGTAAAGAAATGGAAGAAATCACATCAACATTCGATATATCTATTACTAAAAATGATATAAAAAAAAAGTTTGTAGGCGAAATTAAAAATAAGTTAGTTCATTTTTTCATTAAAAAAGGTATAATTAAACAAGAGGCATTATATATATATAGTACATGTAGAGAATATTCTTACAATAAACAAAATAATATTAAAAATTATATTATATGTTGTGATTATAGTAAAATAAAATTTATAAATGAAGATACTAGTGACGAAATAATTAATGTATATAAACATATAGATATATATAAATATTTTCAAGCAAAAGATAACAATTTAGATAGTATTTTAAATAGAAAATTAAATTTTTCCGATGATAACAATAGGCGATACAAGTTAATATCTAATATAATAAAAGATAAATTTTATATTGATTTTGCTTGTGGATATGGGGGTATGTTATTTAAATGTAATGATATATGTAAAAAGTGTATTGGGATAGAAGTTATGAAAACCGCAATAGATATATTAACCGATAAGGGTTTTATTGTTAAAAATAATATAGAATTAATAGAAAATAATACAGTAGATATTATTTCAATTTTTCAATCTCTGGAATTACTTGATAATCATAGAAAATATTTAGAATTATTTTATAAGAAATTGAAAAAAGGTGGAAAATTAGTAATAGAAACTAGTAATGCTAAAAAAGCTTTATATGAAATATATAATAATAAAGGTTATAAACAATTTATCACATCATATAGACGTCTAATATATACAGAAGATGCTATAAAATGTTTGCTTAAAGATATAGGTTATACTAATATTGATATTACATATCACCAAAGGTATAAATTATCGAATCATTTAGGGTGGATAACAAATAATTATCCTGGAAACGATATTACTTTATTTGATGATAATCAACTAAATAAAGAATATTCAAAAATATTAATAAAAAACAAATTAGCAGATACATTATTTATTGTATGTCAAAAATAGATATATAACATTTATAATACAATACCTATATGATCATTTAATATAGTATGATTTATTTTAGTTTTATCAAAAATTTGTAAATTTTTGTTACCATAATTATTTGAACCATACCACCAATGTAATAAAATTCTATATTTTTTAGGATCTAATACTTCTCCACCTCTATGATTATTTCTAGTATCTTCTAGTATAATAGATCCTTTTTTACCACTTAAAATTTGTTTATTTTTACTATTAATTATATCACCTCTTCTTTTAGGTCTTGTTTTAAGCATATTTTTTATAGTATTTTTAGAATTTGTAATAATTTCATGTGCAGCATTTTCTTCATCGACATCATTTAAATAAACAAACACTTTAAAAAATTTATGACAGTCATTGTCTTGATGCCAATGTTGAGCGGCAAAAGATAATTCATTTCTATTATTTGTTTGCTCTTTAAATGTTATCCATAAATTTAAACATTGTAATTTAGGAATACAGCCTAAAAAATCTTGTGCTGATTGTAATATAGTAGGATCAACTATTAATTTTGAAATTTCTTCTATATTTAATAAATCGGTAATGTCATGATGATTATGCTGATTAACAAAATATGTATGGGCTTCTAATGTATCTAAGTGGTCAATATAATAGGGAATAGAAGGAATCGTAATTATTTGTGTTCCTATTTTTTGTCGTGTGCTTCTAGAATAAAACTTTAAATTTTTTAATTTAGTAAGAATTGTATTAATAATTTTTTCATCAATTGTATCTAAAAATGTAAATCCAATCGTATGTATTTTTTTTATAATATTTTTAATATTATTTTTAATATTATTTGTAAATAAAGAAGGTTTATCTATGTTTAATAATATATTATTTTTTTTTTGTACTCTGTCGTAATAACTACAAATTACATCAGACACATCGTCATTTTCGTTTACATGTGAATGATAAAAATGTCTTGTAGTATCACTCATTACTATATCGCCTTGTTTATTAAAAAGCGCTAATTCATTTATGATATTTTGTACATTAAAAGAATCATATCTACCTGAAAGATCATGTATTTTATTTAGTTTTGCTAAAATATCATTTATATCCATATATGTATGTATGTATGTATATATATATATATATAATAATTTATTTAAATAATTATATGTATACAAAATATATTATTGAACATTTATTTTTTTTATAATAATAGTATAATCAGAACTTTTATAAAAATCATGTATGGCCTTTATTTCTTTTTTATGTAATGTATATGGCAATTTTGATTTATTAATATAATCACTAAAAAAATTTGATATGCCGTTAGAATGTAAATGAGTAATAACAACATCATTAATGTCATTAAATTTTATAAATGTTTTTAAAACATATAATGGTTCATTTGGAATATAAATATTTAGTGGTCCCAGTGTAGTTAATTTAGCATTAGTAATATCTATACGCTTCCACTTATTTTCATCGGGTGACCATCTTGGGTAGTGAACACGATAATATTGAGAATCATGAATATCCGCCATTATTTTAGGAAATGTAAAATGACTATCTCCTAATATAGGTTCTATAGAAGGTATAGTATTTAAAAATTTGTGATCGGTTATTCTATATTTTGCTGAATATCCTTGATTATATGGTGTAATGATTATCGATAATCCAATATTATAACAATCCTCTTTGAAATTTTTTGTATCTATTATTTTATCATTATCTATTATAAAATCAATATCGTCGTCCCAAAGTAATAAATTATTATTACGAACTTGTCCCATTAATGTTCCGTGTGCTATTGTATATTTAATATTATATTTATCAAAAATAAATAATATTTTATGCATTAAATTATATATTTCATTATGTATGTCATTAATTTTTTTTCGTATGTTTTTATCATTAAGCATTTCAATAATTTTCATAATTCGTATTATAATATATAAACGATTAGTATTATGATATATAAACGATTAGTATTATAATATATATAAACGATTAATATATATATATATATATTATTATATAATGAATAAAATAGTATATGTTGGTATGTCGGCTGATATTTTACATAAAGGACATATTAATTTATTAAATGAAGCAAATAAATACGGAAAAGTTGTTGTAGGATTATTATCAGATGAAGCTATTGAATCGTATAAAAGAAAACCTATTATTAACTATGAAAATAGGTATAGTATTATAAAAAATTTAACATTAGTAGATAAAATTATACAACAAACATCTAAATATTGGGAAGATAATATTAGAATAATTAAACCTGACTTTGTAATTCATGGAACCGATTGGAAAACAGGTGTTATGAATGATATTCGTGAAAATGTAATTTCTACATTATCTGATATAGGTGGTAAATTAATAGAAGTTCCGTATACAAAAGGTATTTCGACAACACAAATAATAGATAAAATTAGAAATAAACGACAAGAAAATATGACTGTAGATTATAAGAAAAAGTTGGGTTCGCTTATTCAAAATACTTTAACAGATATAAAACGAACACCTGAATGCGTATCTAAAGAATTAAATATAAATATAGATACTTTACATAATGCGATTCGTGGAAATGTAAATATATACATATTAGATCATATTATTGATATGATTTATTATACATATCCTATAGCATATAAAGATATTTATCTTGAGGTTGATGATACAAATAAAGGGGTTGTATATTATTCAAAAAATAAATCGCTTGCTTCTAAAAGAATAACGAAAAGAAAAAATAAAAAAAATATAGAAACAAACTATTATGAATATAGAGATACCGCCCTTTCTCGACATTCACCTATTAAACCTGAATGGATTAAAATGTTGCGTTCAGTAGATAATGTTTCGCCTTATAATAAAGATGTAGCATTTAATAAAGGTCATTTGTTGACACAATGTACCTTTTTTATAGGAAATGTAAATTTTTATTATGAAATTAATAATGTAAAATATTGTGCTCAAATGAAAACAGGAGATTCAAACTTTATTACACCTTATGTTCCTCACTCTTTTACTAAAAATATTAATGATAATGAAGAATCACTGATTATTGCAGTTACATTTAGTAATCGTGTTCGTACAAATATGAATGATTTATTATTTACAGATATACATGAAATTAATAATATAGCAGGAAATATTCAAAATAAACAAGAGCTATTTTTAAAAAAATTGTTTCGTCAAATGGAATTGAAAAATATATCAAAAGATATATTAGGTAAAAAATTATTGTTATCGAATATATCTGAAAGTGATATACAATTATTATTTGAAAAAGGCATATGTTCAAATACAATGTATAATAATATTATTAATATACTTAATATTTTACCTCATGAATTAAAAACGTATGAGTTTAATAATAACGATAAAGTGAATATTGTCAAAAATCAAACGGATTGGATTTTTTATACGAATAATTTATATTATAAACCGTTAGCAAATTCAAAATTTTTTTCAGATTTTTCAGGTAGTAATAATAAAATTATTGCTAAAACGAAAGTATTAAAATCAAGTTACCACCAATATATATATGTATATAAAAATACCCTTACAATACAGTGGAATAATACAAATCAAATCATTCAAAATGGCGAAAGTATATATATAAAACCTTTTACAGAATATATATTAAATATAATAGATGAGGAATGTTTATTTATATGTGTAAAATTATGCGGTGAGTTAACATCTGAATATTTAAATGAATTCGCTATATTTAATGTAAATGGAAGAAACCGAATTTCAAATGAAACAAATAAATGGTGGTAAATTAATTAAAAATTAAATCAAATACATTTTTATAACTGTGTTTTATTATATGATGCATTTTTTCCATATTTTTTTTCATATCTATTCGCAATTGAACATTATTGATTAATTGTTCTAGATTTTGTATAACATCTTTTTCGTTTACATTATTTTTTATTCCTAAATGTATAATACTATTGTTTTCACATAATTTAGTATGTAACATTTCTCGTTCATGATGAGCTATACTAATTGTAGGAACTGTAAAATATGCTAATTCAAACATAGCAGAACCGCAACTACTTATTGCTAAGTCTGTATCTTTCATTTTACCTATCATATCTTGTTCATCAACGGATATACTTATATTTTCATATGTATTTGTTAATGATTTAATTTCATCTACACGCGTATATCCTAATCCTAGTATAACTAAAATATCTAATCGTTCATATATTTTGTGTTTGATTAACATATCTAAAATAAATTTCGTTATATTTGTAGGATCAGATCCTCCAAAGGTAAGTAGTAATTTTTTAGGCGTGTGACATAACGTATTAAAACTATACGAAGATAATAAAGGACTTAAAAGTGTATATTCTAATCCATATTTTACTTGATTACCGCATATAACATGACTATTATAAAATGAATTTATAACAAAATCTGCACTTCTAGCACCTGAACCATAATCTTCAAAATTAATTATTTTTTTAGTATATTTTTGTAAAGAGTTAATATCGACCATATCTGTATTTAAACAATCATTAATAATAATGTCTGGTTTAATTGCATCTAGTATTTGATACATTTGTTTTTTTGAGTCATATTTTTTATAGGAAACGTTATTGTTAATTAAGATTTTTTCTGCCAAAAATTGATTACTCTCAATAATAAACGTGTATGTTAACTTATCATATTTTTTAATATAATTTCTAGATGATGTACAAGCATTTGTTAAACGTAACATTCTATATATATGACCGGTTCCTTGTTTATTATTACCTATTACATTAATAACAATATGTTTTATAACCATATATTTATCATAATATGATTCACATATGTCAAATTGCCAAGGATAATCTATGTCTGAACATTCAAATTCATCATGAATAGTAAATAATTCTATGTCATTTTTTTTACTAAAATCACCCATATAAATATAATTTCCTATATCTTTCATTTTACCACCATATAAACAATGTGCTGCTTCATATGTTTCTTCAACAACTTTTGTGTTAAATGTAGTTTGATTTTCAGGCCAAGGTGTTATAAATTCCAACTTATTATTCCAAAAATAATTTTTACGTTTAACTACACCAAATAAACCTCTTGATGAAGTAGATTGAAATTTCTTATAAAAAGCATCAATTGTTTTGATAGATAAAAATGGATGACAGGCACTAACGATAATATAATATTCGTAAGGCAATTTATTCCACCATTCAAACATTTTTACCATATCATTATTCGTTTCAGCAGATTCTTGACTTCTATCAAATATAGTAACATCATATTTTTTAGCAATTTCTTTAAGTTTGTTTTCATACAATGAAATATAAATATCGTTCTTTGGAATTAAGGTTGATTGCGTTAATCTATTTAATGTTATATCTAATAAAGTTGTGTTTGAAAATGGTTTAATCATTTTTTTTGGTATTCTTGTCGAACTTAAACGTGCTTGAACGATAATACATATTTTTTTTGTATCTATATCTGTATTCATAGTTTATTGATATATGTATGATTTATTTTTATATAAAAATATATATTTAAAAATATATATATAAATATATATATATTAATGAAAATAGCCTTATGTTTTTATGGTTTACATCCTTTAGAATGTTTGAAAGAAGTAAGGGGCATACAAGACAAAACCTTTGATTATTGGAATAAAAATATTATAAATAATAATGATGTCGATGTGTTTATGCACTCTTTTTCAGTTGATAAAAAAAAAGATTTATTGCGATATAAACCAAAAAAATATATTATTGAAAAACAAAAAAAGTTTGATATAATTAATTCATTAGATCTTTCTTCTAAAAATCAAAAAAATCAATTTTATGATAATATGAATTGGTTTGAAATTATGTTTTCTGTAGCATACGGAATGAAAACATCCGTTAATTTAATGAATGAATATGAACAAGAACATAATTTTACATATGATATCGTAATACTTTCAAGACTAGATGTGATTTGGTTACAACCTATAGTATTTCAAGAGTTAAATAAAGATTTATTTTATTCATCTATATGGGGTAAAGATAATTATTATTCAAAAGAATATCCTAATGAATTACTGGGTTATTGGTTTATTTCTAATAGTAAGTTTATTAAACAATATTCGTTATTATATGATACATTAAAAGAATATATACAAAATGGTATAAAAAAATCATACCATGTTATTTCTAAATATCATATTAAAACATTTACTAATAATATTGAATATAAATTTAATGACCATTGGAATGATATAGTTCATCATAGTTTACAGCGTTATTTATATAAACAAAGAATACCTTTTTAATAATAATTATCCAGTATTTATAATAGTGTATCTTTATAATCTTTAATTAATAAGTTTATAGCATTTATATTAAAATAAGTATAGTCTACTTTTTTTTCAACTAATTTTTCTATTAAAAAAAATCTATTTTTCATAGAAATATTCAACTGCCTCATTTTTACAATATAATTTGGATGCATTTTTAAATATCCACTTAATAAATAATCTAAATCATACCCCCAGTAATTTTCATTTTTATTATAAAATGGTTTTATATAATCTTGTATAAATTGTACTATTTGTAATATTTTTTTAAAATTAATTGTTTTATATTTATTTATTAATACTAATTCTGTTTGAAGATTACCAGCACCTCTTCCCATACCAAACATAGTAGAGTCTACAATAAATGTTCTATTTATTTTTTGTGTAATATTTGTAAGATATTCATAATTACTATATGCATTATTCATATTATTATGTAGATGAAAACCTATTTTACATGAATTATAAAGATTAATATCACATAAATGAACATATTTTTTTATATCATTTTGATGTAATGAACCATATGAGTCGGCTATATATAAAATATCTAATTTATGTTTATTTATTTTTTCAAATAAATAATCTAGTTCTTTATCACTATAATTTGTTACTGCCATTGCGTTTACACTAACTTTATATCCTAATTTTTTTATTTTACAGCACATATCTATCGCTTCTTTTAAATGAATTTTATGAAACGCTATTCTTACGAGATCAATATTAATATTTTCTTGTAATAAACTTAAATTTATATCTAGATAGTCCGCCATAACAACTTTTTTAAAATTATATGTATCAAACCGTTTAATTTGATTTTTATCAAGTATTCGTGAAGGTCCTATTATTTGATTTAAATATTTATCCGTTTTATTTATAAAACCTATTTCTACATAATCGATAAATCTATCATTTAATTTATTAAAATTATCAATAAAATTATTACTAAAACGCCAATTATTTATATACCCCCCATCTCTTAATGTACAATCTAATATTTCAATCATTTTATATAAATAATAACTATAATTATATTTAAATAATTAATTATAGTAATATATAAATAGTGATTATACATACTCTTTTAATATTTTTTCAACAAATTCACGAACACAACCATTTCCGCCTATATTATTACAAATATAATCACATTTTTCTTTAACACTATCGATAGCATCATTAGGACAAGCTGAAAATCCCACATGTTCTAAAACAGGAATATCGCTTAAATCATCACCAATATATGCTATATTTTTTAATTCTATATTTAATTCTTTACTCCAAGAATGTAATATATTTAATTTATCCGAGTGTCCAAAACTATATTTATCTATTCTATCTTTAATATGATAGGCATTGCTAACAATATCTAATGTATCTGCCGTAATAATTCCTGTTTTAATATTTTTTTTTTTTAATAATTTTAAACTAAACGAATCTTTTCCATTATAACATTTTGATATATGACTATTATTATTATTAAAATATATTTTTCCATTTGTAAAAACACCATCGAAATCAAACACAACAAATTTTATTATATTTTTAACATTTGTTTTATCATCTTTTATTAAAAATTCTGCTAATTTAAAATCGTGTATAGTGTCAATATCTATAGACTCTTTATAATCAACAATATGTATATATGGATGTAAACCTATTCTTTGTTTGTATGTTGTAAAGATATCTTTTTTAAAAATATATATTCCAGAAGTTTCTTTAATAGCATTTTGTAAGTCCTGTGTTCTTGGTATATTATCTAAATTATAATTTAAAACTTTATTATTAAACCATAAAAAATCTTTTACATATGCTCCTGTAAAAGCACTATCATATCCTTCATATAAAACTTTATTTATACATATTTCTATAGTTTTTTTTTTTAAAAATGGCGAAGTAGCATGCATTAATATATATATATCTGCATCAATTTTACTAATAAAATTTTCTATAATATCTGTCATTGAAGTAGTATTTGTATTAAATATAGGATCTCTTTTTAAAAATGTTATTTCTGAAGGAAGATAGGTTTTTATATTTTCATTACTGCAAAAACAATACTTTTCATTTATAATATCTATGTTTTTAATTGTATTAAATATATACTTACATAAAGGTTTATTATGTAATTTTTTTGTATTTTTATTTTGTAAACGTTCATTATTAGTTTTAATAGGAATTAAACTTACAACTTTCATATGTTTATATATAGTTTAATTTATATTTAAATATTAAATAATTATCATATAATAAATATGATATTACAAGATAATGTAAATAGTAAAATATGGAAAGATAATATACAAAATATATTCAATGATGATGATTTAATAATTATCTATAAATGGATATATGATAAAAGTAAGTTAAAATGGTCTGTAGAAATAAATAATAACTTTGAAGAATTTTGTAAAAAAAATAATATAAGAATATGTCGTGAGGTATGTAAAGGAAACGTATTTATGTCGGATAAAATAAGTAAATTTTTATGTACATTAGATGATACATATTTTATAAATGATAAATTTTTAAATACAACTGATTATTTACGATATACAACCCACCGCAAAATTAATCTGGACCTTTTTAAAAATAAAAAAATATTTGGAAAAATTGCTGCTATGAAGCAAAAAAACTTTATATCATTTCCGGTTGGTATATATGATCGAATTTATTCACAAGATAATGATTGGAATACAGTGGAAATGACACCAAAACAAGTTCTTGAGAAATATCGTTTAAGAACTCAAAAACCTATTAAAAATTTAATTTTTGATAATTACTTACAAAAAGAAAAAAAAATTATTAATTATGTATATTTTTTACAAACAATTTCACCTTTATACAAACATAAACATCCTTTATATTATGATATATGCTCATTATCATCACATAGTTCATTAATTACACATACTTTAGATCAAGAAAATCATTGGAATAATTTAAATTCTCACCTTTTTAATTTGTGTTTATCTTGGAATACAATAGAATCACCAAGATTATGGGAATCTTTATATTTTGGTTGTATTCCGATAGTTTTGGATATTTATGAAAAACATGATTTTATAGAAAAAAATTATAGTGATCTTCCTATATTACATATTACTAATATAAATAATTTATTTTCAGAAGAATTTTTAATAAATAAATATAAATTAATTATGTCAAATGTAAAAAAATGTAATTTTAATAAATTACGATTATCTTATTGGAAAAATATTCTTTTAGAATAATTTAATATATTTAATAAAATATTATTTAAATATTATTTAACTAATTATAGTATATATGGATATTAATAAAGGTATAATTATAGTATGGCCCAGTCATCCTGATTTTAAAATAATTATT
>TARA_B110000211_G_scaffold18274_1_pt1 | contig 14328 bp, 9 predicted proteins | sample TARA_B110000211 | Tara Oceans TARA_B110000211 (sample SAMEA4397516) | marine metagenome | biome: Polar Biome; feature: [DCM] deep chlorophyll maximum layer (ENVO:01000326); material: water (ENVO:00002006), including particulate matter (ENVO:01000060) such as... | depth 30 m
TGCAAGGGTTGTACAAAATATCTTGTGGCAATAATTAGACTTTGGCAATTATGAAAATAGAAAAAGAGAGGGTCAATGTTAAAGGCAGCCATTGCACTTTTGCGTGTACGAAATGGAGTAAAAGTAAGAATTGAGTCGTTACCTAATAAATAGCTTCAAATAAAAAAGATACCTTTGTCGTACTACTAAAAATCACCCTTATGAAATCGACACTTTTCCTCTTCGTTTTTTTATTCGCTATGTCTTCTTTCGGTCAAGTAAGTGAAGCGAACAATCTGGATACACCGCATACCATTGGCGTGGGCCATCACTTAAGTGGGTATCCAATTTTAAAGTATGTTGCTGAAGGTGATATGAAACGTTATACCTTTATTTATAAAAATCAAGAGTATGTGCGCGGAGATGATATAAAATTTTTCGTCTTTTTATCCAGCGATGCTGAATTGGACACTTTCTATGATTTTTTAGTTGATTCTTTTAATCAAACAGAGGCAAGAGAAATGAAAATAGGCGATGTTACCATTTTCACTGAAAAAGAACATCTGTCCATAAAGATTACGGTTAAACATCCAGATCAAGCCAGTGGGTGGTTTCTGCTCAAAGGGAAATCTCTTGATAAATTATTTGGCAAGGCATAATGCACTCTCGATGGTTTTTGAAACGACCTTCCGGCTGCTAAATTATGACGCGATGGTTTTGCGAATGATGTAGTTGCTTCTTTTTGGTCAACTAGTTGCAATCGCTCTTTTAAAGAAACCTACTTACTTGAATAGATGTTTGTCTTTTGAAAATCATCAATAGATACTGAAATAAAAAAATGAAGCTTAGTATAAAAAATACGTTTACAACATCCCTTCCTGCCGACCCCATTTTGGAAAATACGCCAAGGCAGGTCACAAAAGCCTGTTATTCGTTTGTAACTCCCAAGCAAACTGCGAATCCGGAGATGTTGCATGTCTCCAAGGAGATGGCGGCAATGCTAGGTTTGACTGATGAGGACTTGACATCGAACGAATTTAAAAATGTCTTCACGGGCAATTCGGTTTTACCAAACACCACACCTTATGCCATGTGTTATGGAGGCCATCAATTTGGACAATGGGCCGGGCAACTTGGCGACGGAAGGGCCATTAACCTCACCGAGATTGAACATGCAGGGCAAAGGTGGGTCATGCAATTAAAAGGAGCTGGCGAAACGCCCTATTCGCGAACCGCCGATGGTTTGGCCGTTTTAAGATCTTCAATTAGAGAGTATTTGTGCAGTGAGGCTATGTTTTATTTAGGCGTGCCAACGACCCGGGCTTTATCGTTAGGTTTGACCGGTGATCAGGTTTTGAGGGATGTAATGTATAATGGGAATTCGGCCTATGAGAAAGGTGCCGTTGTTACTCGTGTTGCTCCATCATTCTTGCGTTTTGGCAGCTATGAAATTCTTGCAGCCAGAGGAGATCACGAAACGCTTAAAGCCTTAGTAGATTATACCATAGAAAATTTATTTCCACATCTGGGCAAGCCCTCAAAAGCGAGCTATTTGGCATTTTTCAAGGAGGTTGCTGAAAAAAGTTTAGACATGGTGATTCATTGGCAACGTGTTGGTTTTGTACATGGGGTGCTAAATACCGATAATGTATCCATCCTTGGACTTACCATAGACTATGGGCCTTATGGTTGGTTGGAAGGCTACGATTTTGGTTGGACACCAAACACCACCGACAGTCAACATAAACGCTACCGCTTTGGCAGTCAGCCAGAGGTGGTGCTTTGGAATGTATACCAATTGGCCAATGCGCTATACCCCCTTTTAGACGAAGCAGCAGGTTTCGAAACAATTCTTTCCGATTATAGAACCAACTACACGCGTGCCCATCTAGATATGATGCGTTCTAAACTAGGCTTCAATTTGAAAGAGGAGGGAGATGCAAACCTTATTAAAGAGGTAGAACTTGCGTTGCATCTCACTGAAACCGACATGACCATTTTCTTTAGAAACCTGGGTAATTTCAGAAAGGGAGCACTTTCTGACGGAATAGCAGTGGTTAAAGATGCTTTTTATAACATCACTGAAGTTTCAGCTGAGGTGAGAAAGCAATGGGATGCTTGGTTTTTGGAATACGACACGAGGTTGTCTCGGGAACTACTTACCGATTCAGAAAGAAAAGAAAAAATGAATGCTGTAAATCCAAAATACGTCTTGCGTAATTATATGGCGCAATTGGCCATAGATGCTGCAAATAAAGGAGATTATACGCTTATTGATGAACTGTTTGAGCTCCTAAAGCAACCCTATGCCGAGCAAGAGCAGCAACATAAGTGGTTTGCAAAGCGACCCGATTGGGCGAGAGATAAAGTAGGCTGTTCTATGCTTTCTTGTAGTTCTTAAAGAAGGCCAAAGGGCGCTAAGCGCCTGTATTATAAAAATATAAAAAATTGAAACCATTTTGTTCCGTCTTTTTTAATGGGTACTTTTAATAAAACGATGTAATTGATAAAAAATGATAAACCTACAGGATTTTGTTCGCGATATTCAGGATTTTCCGAAACCGGGTGTTCTTTTTAAAGACATCACGCCTTTATTAGCAAATAAAGATGCTTCCGAAGCTTGCATTAATGCCCTATTGACACTTGTAAATAATCAAAAAATTGATAAGGTGGTTGCCATTGAAGCTCGGGGCTTTTTCTTTGGTATGCACTTAGCGCAGCAACTAGATGCGGGCTTTGTGCCAATACGTAAGTCTGGTAAATTACCCTATACTACAATTGCCGAGCCGTATTCGTTAGAATATGGAATGGATGTAATTGAAATGCACGAGGATGCTATTAAAAAGGGAGATCGTGTTTTACTTCATGACGACGTACTTGCAACGGGTGGCACTGCAAAAGCCGCCTGTAAGCTCATAGAAAAATTAGGCGGGGTGGTGGTGCAATGCAATTTTATAATCGAATTAGAATTTCTAAGGGGTGCAGATGCCTTAAAAAATTATGATGTTAAGCCTCTACTTACGTATTAGTCTAAGGCGTTTTTAGTAACCCATAATCGATATCCAAAAAGGGCTAACTGCAGTTTTGAAGCCTTCGCTAGATCGAGTCTTTTCTTGGTAAAGCTGGGTAAGACTGCTTTATTGAATTTTGCCAATACTACAAAAGCTTGTTTTTTCATTTGTCAAAACTACAAATAAAAACACCTCTCAAAAAATTTCAGCATTATAGGCATCATTGTTCGGTGCATTGTTATGGCTATTTCCAGATAAGCTGTCGCTTGTTTTATTTTGGCCCTGTCTAAAATCAATCAAAATCGCCCTTTTTTTTATGCGCTGTGAATGGCTATTTATTTGCAGTTTAGGATGGTGTTTGTGTATCGTTTTCATAAATCGAATTGCTATCTTTGTGTTTTCAAAATGAATCTATGAGCGTGTTATTTATCTTTTTAGGCTTGGTGTTGTTGGTTGTTGGCGGTAATTTTTTGGTGCGTTCGTCTGTCGCCTTGTCTTTTAGGTTTCATATTTCGAAGATGGTAATTGGGTTGACCGTTGTTTCATTTGCGACTTCGGCTCCCGAATTGTTGGTGAGTATACAGGCAGCTCTTGATGGTTTTAGTGATATCTCTTTGGGGAATGTAATTGGATCTAATATTGCTAATATTGGTCTGGTGTTAGGAGTTACAGCAATCATTGCGCCTTTGACAATAGACCAGGATTTCTACAAATTTAATTGGCCAGTAATGATGCTTCTATCTGTAGCATTGTACTTTATTTTATCCAGTGGTCGGGTCATTTCGCGAGTGGAGGGTTTTGCACTACTCTCTACTTTATTTATTTATTTATACCTCCTAATACGGAGAGCAAGAAAAACCAGGGAAACAGCCGTTCACGTTGTTCTTGACGAGGCCCTTGTGACGGTGTCTTCTTTTAAGATAATAGTATGGTTCCTTATTGGCGGTGTGGCCTTATTTTTTGGGAGTCAACTTCTCGTAACTGGCGCAGTAGAATTAGCGACAATTATGGGTATTAGCGAGCGTGTTATAGCGGTTACGATGATTGCTGTAGGTACTAGTATTCCTGAATTGGCGGCCTCAGTTATTGCCGCCTTGAAAAAGGAAAAGGCGATATCTCTTGGAAATTTAATAGGGTCAAATATTTTTAACATCGCTTCGGTTTTAGGCATTACGGCTATTATACAACCCATATTAGTGAAAAGTGAAGCGGTTTTATCCAGTGATATTTTTTGGATGCTCGGCTTTTCTGCAGTGCTGATCCCATTGGCATTTCTTCCTAAGAAATGGGAAATTGGAAGGATTAAAGGGATCGTTATTGTTGTTGCTTACGCCCTCTTTATTAGTTTGACATTTCTTAGCTAGGCCTTCGGCTAAAATTTGAAATCAATATGTTACAATGTTGATGTAATTTCACTAAAATCATTAAAAAATCTAACTTTTGGAATTTTTTATGGGGTGTCTTGTTGAAAAATACGTTTTTTATTAACAATTTGTAAAAAAATGGGGGGTATGTATTAAAAACTTTATATTTTTACCAAATTCAATTTAAAAAAACCTTAAAAAGCACTCAAATGTCCATATTAAGATTTCATGCAATTCAAGAAAGTCTCAACCACAAACCAATAAAAGTGAATGAGCCAGCGCGACGCTCTGAGATTTTTGGTGAGAATGTGTTCAACGAACAATCGATGCGCCAGTTTCTGACTAAAGATTCGTACAAAAGCGTTATGAGTGCCGTAGAGCATGGAACGAAGATTGACCGACAGATGGCCGACCAGATTTCAACAGGAATGAAAGAATGGGCTATTTCTAAAGGAGTAACTCATTACACACACTGGTTTCAGCCCTTAACAGGAGCTACTGCTGAAAAGCATGATGCTTTCTTCGAAACGATGGACGATGGTCATGCTGTAGAGAAATTTGCAGGTGGGCAATTAGTGCAACAAGAGCCAGATGCGTCAAGTTTCCCAAATGGAGGAATTAGAAATACGTTTGAAGCAAGAGGATATACAGCCTGGGACCCAACGTCACCGGCATTTATTTATGGAACGACACTTTGCATACCAACTGTATTTGTTTCATATACAGGAGAAGCTTTAGATTATAAAACACCCTTACTTCGTGCGCTGCAATCTATTGACGGGGCTGCAACCGCGGTTGCAAAATATTTTGATAAAAACGTCTCTAAGGTAACTGCATCCTTGGGTTGGGAACAAGAATATTTCTTGATAGACAGCGCATTGGCTGCATCAAGACCCGATATTGCATTGGCAGGTAGAACCCTTCTAGGGCATTCATCAGCAAAAGGACAACAATTAGACGATCATTATTTCGGATCCATTCCTTCTCGAGCATTAAACTATATGAGAGATTTGGAAACCGAATGCATGTTGCTAGGTATTCCAGTAAAAACGAGACATAATGAGGTAGCGCCAAATCAGTTCGAATTGGCTCCAATTTATGAAGAAAGTAATCTTGCCGTAGACCACAATTCATTATTAATGGATGTGATGAAGAAGGTTGCAGATAGACATAACTTCGTAGTGCTTTTTCACGAAAAGCCTTTTGCAGGTGTTAACGGTAGTGGAAAACACAACAACTGGTCGTTGCCAACGAATACAGGAGTAAATCTTCTAGGACCAGGAAGTACACCGATGAAGAACCTTCAGTTTTTGACGTTCTTTATCAATACCCTGAAGGCGGTTAATGAACACGAGGAATTAATAAGAGCCTCTATTGCTAGTGCAAGTAATGATCATCGTTTAGGTGCTAATGAAGCACCACCAGCAGTGATTTCAGCCTTTATTGGGGAGCAACTTACGGCAGTTTTAGACGAACTTGAGAAAGTGACAAATGGAAAACTTTCACCTCAAGAAAAAACAGACCTTAAATTAAACGTGGTAGGGAAAATTCCGGAGATATTATTAGACAATACAGATAGAAACCGTACCTCACCATTTGCCTTTACTGGCAATAAGTTCGAGTTTAGAGCGGTAGGTTCTACTGCAAATTGTGCGAACCCAATGACGGTATTAAACGCCATTGTTGCAAACCAATTAATCGACTTTAAAAAATCTGTTGACGCGCTCATTAAAGATGAGAATATGAAGAAGGATGATGCCATCTTCAACGTCCTTAGGGAATACATCAAAGACTCGAAAAGAATTCGTTTTGAGGGAGATGGTTATGGAGAAGCTTGGGAGAAGGAAGCTAAGAAAAGAGGTCTAAGTAATCACAAAACGGCTCCTGTTGCACTAAAAGCAAGAGTTTCTAAAAAGACCATTGCCTTGTTTGAAGGTCTTGGGATTATGAATAAAGTGGAAATTGAAGCGCGTTATGAGATTGAACTTGAGGAATATGCCAAGCGTATCCAGATAGAAGGACGCATCTTAGGCGATATTGCCAGAAATCACGTGATACCTACTGCTATAAAATATCAGAACATTTTAATCGAAAATGTGCAAGGGCTTAAGGACATTTACGGCAAGGATTTCAAGAAATTTGCAGGAGAGCAGATGGTTTTAATTGAAGAAATTAGCGCACATATTGCAACAATTAATTCGAAAATTACCGCAATGATAGACGCTAGGAAAAAGGCCAACAAAATAACAGACGTCTCGAAATTAGCAATTGCCTATTGCGATGATGTAAAACCTTATTTTGATGAAATTAGACACCCTTGCGATAAGTTAGAACTTTTGGTAGATGACGAGCTTTGGCCATTGACTAAATACCGTGAGTTACTTTTCACAAAATAAAAATACATTTAAGGACATTTTTAAAGTAGCTGGACGTTTGTTCAGCTACTTTTTTAGTATCTGGTTTTTATGTGTCTAGTGGATTGTATTTCATGGTAAAATCTTAAAAGCTCACTTTGGTGGGCTTTTTTTAATGCGTACTTTTACAGCATAAGATATTTATATGAGTCAAGACATTTCTAAACGCTATGCCCAACGAGGGGTTTCCGCAGGGAAAGAAGATGTACATAATGCTATAAAAAACGTTGATAAAGGCTTGTTTCCTCAGGCTTTCTGTAAAATAGTTCCTGATCATCTAACGGCAGACGATGATTACTGCCTAATTATGCATGCCGATGGTGCTGGAACCAAATCATCACTGGCGTATATGTACTGGAAAGAAACAGGAGATTTGTCGGTTTGGAAGGGAATAGCGCAGGATGCTTTAATTATGAATGTTGATGATTTATTGTGCGTTGGTGCCGTTGATAAAATCATGCTCTCGTCTACTATAGGACGTAATAAAAACCTGATTTCAGGCGAAGTGATTTCAGCAATTATTAATGGGACAGAGGAGCTCATCAATGATTTGGAAAAATTTGGCGTGAGTATTCATTCAACGGGTGGTGAAACAGCAGATGTTGGTGATTTGGTTCGTACCATTATTGTCGATTCAACGGTCACGGCTCGGATGAAAAGAGCTGATGTGATTAATAATGCAAATATCAAGCATGGCGATGTTATCGTTGGATTATCATCGTCTGGACAGGCAACCTATGAAACCGAATACAATGGCGGAATGGGGAGCAACGGTTTAACATCTGCGAGGCACGATGTTTTTTCAAAAGAGTTGTCTCTAAAATATCCCGAAAGTTATGACCAAGCGGTTCCGGAAGAATTGGTGTACTCGGGTTCTAAAAAATTGACCGATTTGGTTGCAAATAGCCCTATCGATGCAGGTAAATTGGTTTTGTCTCCAACGCGAACATACGCCCCTATTATTAAAGAAATTCTCACAAAATATACATCCAAAGAGATTCACGGGATGGTGCATTGCAGTGGTGGCGCACAAACAAAAATTCTTCATTTTATAGAAAGCCTTCACGTCATAAAAGATCATATGTTTCCTGTGCCTCCCCTTTTTAAGTTGATTCAGGAAGAAAGTGGGACCGATTGGAAGGAAATGTATCAAGTATTTAACATGGGACATCGAATGGAAATCTATGTTCCAAAAGAGATCGCTCCCGAGATTATTGCGATTTCGAAATCATTTAATGTAGATGCTCAGATTATAGGTCGGGTTGAAGATTCAGAAGAGAAGCGACTTACAATCTCTTCAGAATTCGGAGAATTTTTCTATTAGCGCTGCTGTAGAAACTCTGTTCTAAAATCCTATTTTTAATTGTAATTTTACCCTATTATTAAATTCATATGTTAGAGAAGCTTCAGATAATAAAACAACGGTTCGATGAGGTGAGTGACCTTATCATTCAACCGGATATCATTACCGATCAAAAAAGATACGTTCAGCTAAATAAAGAATACAAAGACCTTCGTTTACTCATGGAGAAACGGGCCGAATATCTTGAGTTGACCGATAATGCTTCTGAAGCCCAGGAAATTATTTCTGATGGCAGCGATCCTGAAATGTTAGAGATGGCTAAAATGCAATGGGATGAGGCCAAACAACGACTTCCAGAATTAGATGAAGAAATTAAATTTCTCTTAGTCCCAAAGGATCCAGAAGACGCTAAAAATGCTGTCATGGAAATTAGAGCGGGTACTGGTGGTGATGAAGCAAGTATCTTTGCAGGGGATCTTTTTAGAATGTACACCAAGTATTGTGAAAGCAAGGGCTGGAGAACCAGTGTTGTCGATTTTAGTGAAGGTACTAGCGGTGGATTTAAAGAAATCCAGTTAGAAATAGAGGGTGAAGATGTCTACGGAACCTTGCGTTTTGAGGCGGGCGTGCACCGTGTTCAGCGAGTTCCTCAAACCGAGACACAGGGAAGGGTTCATACAAGTGCAGCAACGGTAATGGTGTTCGCGGAAGCCGAAGAATTTGACGTTGAGATAAACCCAAAAGAGGTTCGTGTTGACTTTTTCTGTTCTTCTGGACCAGGTGGGCAATCAGTAAACACAACCTATTCAGCGGTTCGTCTAACCCACATACCCACAGGATTAGTCGCTCAATGTCAAGATCAAAAATCACAGCATAAAAATAAAGAGAAAGCATTTAAGGTATTGCGTTCTCGTCTGTACGACCTAGAACTTGCTAAAAAACAAGCCGAAGATGCATTGAAAAGAGGTTCTATGGTATCTAGTGGAGATCGAAGTGCGAAAATTAGAACCTATAATTATCCGCAAGGACGTGTTACTGAGCATAGAATTGGGCTCACACTGTATGACCTAGGGAATATCATTGACGGTGATATTCAGAAAATTATTGATGAGTTACAATTAGTAAGTAATACGGAGAAACTTAAGGAGACTGGGGAAAGTTTTTAAGAATAGACGCAAGAAGAAAGACACAGAACATGAATATTGATCATTTAATTTCTGAAATTCATAAAAAAAAATCCTTTCTATGCATTGGATTGGATGTGGATTTAAATAAAATTCCGAAGCATTTATTAGCCGAGGAAGATCCCATATTTGCTTTTAATAAGGCAATTATAGATGCTACGCATCACTTGGCAGTGGCATATAAACCAAACACGGCCTTCTATGAAGCCTGCGGTTTAAAAGGTTGGAATGCGCTGGAGAAAACGATACAGTATCTCAATGAAAACCACCCTGAGATATTTACGATAGCAGATGCTAAACGAGGAGATATAGGAAATACGTCTCGAATGTATGCGAAAGCTTTTCTGGAAGATTTGGGTTTCGATTCGGTTACTGTGGCGCCTTATATGGGAAAGGATTCAGTAGAGCCATTTTTAGCTTTTGAAGGGAAACATACCATTCTTTTAGCGCTTACGTCAAATGCAGGTTCTTCCGACTTTCAAGTAAAAATGACAGAAGGAAACGAAGTGTATAAAACGGTGCTTGAAACTTCAAAGTCATGGGCGAATAGCAAGAATTTAATGTATGTTGTTGGCGCAACGAAGGGGGATTACTTTGAAGAAATTAGAAAAATTGTTCCGGATAGTTTCCTGTTGGTGCCAGGAGTTGGAGCGCAGGGAGGAAGTCTTTCCGAAGTATGTAAATACGGAATGTCAAAAGATGTCGGCTTGTTAGTCAATTCTTCCCGAGGCATTATCTATGCCTCCAATACTAGAGATTTTGCTGATGCTGCAGCCACTGAAGCACACAAACTTCAACAACAAATGGAAACTATTTTAGATGCTCGTTAACGATCAGCTAAATAGAACACTTACATTTCAAAAGACTCCAGAACGAATTATTTCTCTCGTTCCGTCTCAAACCGAATTATTAGTTGCTCTCGGATTAAAATCGAAGCTTGTCGGAATCACGAAATTTTGCATTCACCCCAAAGAACTTCGAAATGAGGTTGCGATTATAGGTGGCACCAAAACGCTCCATTACGATAAGATCAAGGCATTGAAGCCCGATATTATTATTTGTAACAAAGAGGAAAATACCGCCGAAATCGTTGCAGAATGCAGTAAGATTGCAGCTGTTTGGGTGAGCGATATTTACACGTTAGAAGACAGTTTGCAGATGATTTTTTCATTAGGTAAGGTTTTTAATGCATCCAAAAAATCGGCAGAGATTTGTGATAAGATTGTTTCTGAAGCAAATCATTTTTCAAGTGTAATTCAATCAAGCCAAAGAAAGAAAGTAGCATATCTTATTTGGAAGAATCCTTATATGGCAGCGGGTAGAAACACCTTTGTAAATGCGATGTTAGAATTAAATAATTTTGAAAATATTCTTTCAGAAGAAAATTCCCGTTACCCAGAAATTGAACTTTCAACCTTGAAATCGGCCGATCTCATATTGCTTTCTTCAGAACCATTTCCATTTAAAGAAAGCGATGTAATAACACTAAAAAAGGCACTCCAAACCGAAGTGATTCTTGTCGATGGCGCCTATTTTAGTTGGTATGGTTCGCGCTTACAAAATGCGTTCTCATATTTTAAAACGCTCCACCCTGTTTTAAGCGAGGAAGTAACTTCTTAATTTTTTAAAAAACATCATGGTCTGTTATCTATCTCGAATTTTGTAAATTTACAATCAAGATAACATAGCTTTTTTTTGATGCAACAACAAACCCCTTATATTCCAAAATACAAAGTCCGAATTGTAACTGCTGCCTCTCTTTTTGATGGTCACGATGCTGCAATAAACATTATGCGTCGTATTATTCAATCTACGGGTGTAGAAGTAATTCATTTAGGGCACGATCGTTCTGTAGAGGAAGTTGTAAATACCGCTATACAGGAAGATGCGAATGCTATTGCATTGACTTCATACCAAGGGGGTCATAATGAGTATTTTAAATATATGTACGATTTGCTTAAGGAAAAAGGAGCAGCGCACATCAAGATATTTGGCGGCGGCGGCGGCGTTATTTTACCTTCGGAAATTAAAGAACTAATAGATTACGGGATTACCCGAATCTATAGTCCAGATGATGGGCGAACAATGGGTTTGCAAGGAATGATTAATGATTTGGTCAAAACCTCAGACTACCCTATTGGGGATCAACTAAACGGTGAAATCAATTTATTGTCAAATCAAGTGCCTGGAGCCATTGCGCGTATTATTTCTGCAGCTGAAAATTTTCCAGAAATTGCGGAAGAGACCCTTCAAAATATTCAGAAGAAAAACGAGACACTTTCGACTCCTGTATTAGGAATCACAGGAACAGGAGGTTCTGGGAAATCCTCTCTGGTAGATGAGGTTGTTCGAAGGTTTTTAATCGATTTCCCAGAAAAGACTATTGGATTGATATCTGTCGATCCATCGAAACGTAAAACGGGAGGTGCGCTATTAGGGGATCGAATTAGAATGAATGCTATTAATTCTCCACGCGTATACATGAGAAGTTTGGCGACGCGCCAAAGCAACCTGGCACTATCCAAATATGTAGCGCAAGCGATAGAAGTGCTAAAGGCAGCAGGCTTTGATCTTATTGTTCTAGAAACTTCCGGTATTGGGCAGAGTGACACAGAAATCATTGAGCACAGTGACGTATCATTGTATGTAATGACTCCTGAGTTTGGTGCAGCTACTCAGCTTGAAAAAATTGATATGTTAGATTTTGCCGATTTGGTAGCAATCAACAAATTTGACAAAAGAGGTTCTTTAGATGCGCTGCGTGATGTTAAAAAACAATATGTCCGCAACCATCAACTTTGGGAAACCCCTCAAGAAGAATTGCCTGTATACGGTACGATAGCATCGCAGTTTAATGACCCTGGGATGAATAAGTTATACAAAGCCATTATGGATGAAATCGTTGCTAAGTCGGATTCAGACCTAATAAGTAGCTTTGAAATTTCGGATGAAATGTCTGAAAAAATATTTGTGATTCCTCCGGCTCGCACCCGCTATCTTTCAGAAATTGCTGAAAGTAACAGAGCCTATGATAAAAGAGCAGATGATCAAACGGAAGTAGCCCAAAAACTTTATGGGATTTATAAAACCTTAGAGTCGGTACTCAATGTAATACCGAGTTTAACAAAGTATGGAATCGAATTGAATCTTGCCAGTTCGAGTGATTCGACGAAGGAGAATCGGATCGAGAACATGGAATTTATGAAACTGTTAATTGCAGAATTTGACCGTGTGAAACTCAATCTTGACCCTTATAATTGGGAAGTCATCACAGGCTGGGACGAGAAAGTAAATCGGTACAAATCGCCAGTGTATACCTTCAAGGTGCGTGGTAAAGAACTAAAAATAGATACCCATACAACGTCGCTGTCGCATTCGCAAATTGCAAAAGTAGCCTTGCCTAAATACCAGGCATGGGGAGATATTTTACGTTGGACACTTCAGGAAAACGTTCCAGGAGAGTTCCCTTTTACCGCAGGGTTGTACCCTTTTAAACGCACCGGAGAAGACCCAGCACGCATGTTTGCAGGAGAGGGTGGGCCCGAGCGTACCAATAGACGTTTTCACTATGTAAGTGCGGGTTTGCCTGCCAAACGACTTTCTACAGCTTTTGACAGTGTCACACTCTACGGAAATGATCCTGATCTTCGTCCGGATATCTACGGAAAGATTGGAAATGCAGGCGTTTCGATTTGTTGCTTGGATGATGCTAAAAAACTATATTCTGGTTTCGATTTAAGTCACGCACTCACCTCGGTAAGTATGACAATAAATGGCCCGGCACCAATGCTCCTTGGCTTTTTTATGAATGCTGCTATCGATCAAAACTGTGAAAAGTATATTTCGGAAAATGGCCTAGAAAAGGAAGTTGAAGCGAAGATTGCTAAAATATATAAGGCGAAAGGCGTTCACAGACCGAGCTATCAAGGGAAGTTACCTGAAACTAATAATGGCCTTGGTTTGATGCTTTTGGGTATCACAGGAGATCAGGTGCTCACAGAAGAGGCATACCAAAAAATTAAAACGGAAACCTTGATGCAAGTGCGAGGTACCGTGCAAGCAGACATCTTAAAAGAAGATCAGGCGCAAAATACCTGTATTTTTTCAACAGAATTTGCGCTGAGATTAATGGGTGATGTACAAGAATATTTTATTGAGAAGCAGGTTCGAAATTTTTATTCGGTTTCCATAAGCGGTTATCATATTGCTGAGGCTGGAGCAAATCCAATTACTCAATTGGCTTTTACATTATCTAATGGTTTTACCTATGTTGAATATTACTTGAGTCGTGGCATGGATATCAATGATTTTGGTCCTAATTTATCCTTCTTCTTTAGTAATGGTGTCGATCCTGAATATTCGGTGATTGGTCGTGTTGCTCGAAAAATATGGTCGAAAGCCTTAAAAGAAAAGTACGGTGCAAATCCGAGGGCACAAATGCTGAAGTATCACATACAAACTTCCGGGCGTTCACTGCATGCACAGGAAATTGATTTCAACGACATTAGAACAACGCTGCAGGCACTTTATGCAATTTACGACAACTGCAACTCACTTCACACGAACGCTTATGATGAGGCTATTACAACCCCTACAGAGGAGAGTGTGAGACGTGCGATGGCCATCCAGCTCATTATTAATAAAGAGCTAGGGCTAGCCAAGAATGAGAATCCTATTCAAGGGTCTTTTATTATTGAAGAGCTAACCGATTTGGTTGAGAAAGCCGTATTGCAAGAATTTGATAGTATTACTGAGCGAGGTGGCGTCTTAGGAGCTATGGAGACCATGTATCAGCGGTCGAAGATTCAAGAGGAGAGCTTGTATTATGAAACATTAAAGCACAACGGGAAGTTTCCAATTATTGGTGTAAATACGTTTTTAAGCAGCACTGGATCACCAACTGTTTTACCAGCGGAAGTTATCCGGGCAACAGAGGAAGAAAAACAATATCAAATTGCAACGCTAGGGCATTTACAGGAAGGTAACAAAGACCTCACTAAAATAGCGATTGAGAAAATACAGTACGCTGCTATCCACAATGAAAATATGTTTGAACAATTGATGGAAGCCACC
>TARA_B110000211_G_scaffold136739_1_pt1 | contig 14324 bp, 10 predicted proteins | sample TARA_B110000211 | Tara Oceans TARA_B110000211 (sample SAMEA4397516) | marine metagenome | biome: Polar Biome; feature: [DCM] deep chlorophyll maximum layer (ENVO:01000326); material: water (ENVO:00002006), including particulate matter (ENVO:01000060) such as... | depth 30 m
AAAGCATAATTGCTCGATTTACGTCTACCACTTTACTTAATTTAGTTTTTTCTGATTTATCATCATTAACAACTAATGTGGCTAATCCATCAATCTCTTTGCCCAGCACCCGTGCCATCTCTCGAGTAAGTACGGGGTAATCAATAGGCTTATTCGCAAAGCCATCCATTCCCGCATCGATTGCGGCATGTCTATCCTGAACTAACACACTGGCTGTTAGCGCGATAATTGGTATGGGTGGTAGGCCATGCTCAGCCTCGTATTTTCGTCTTAGTATTGATGCTTCTAGGCCATCCAATACCGGCATTTGCAAATCCATCAACACCAATTCAATACCGGGGATATTCATTTTTTCCAGTGCTTCTTGGCCATCGCGCGCCACTTCGACGGTATGCCCAGAGCGCGATAATAACAATGACAACAAATCAATATTTTGAGCGATATCATCTACGATAAGAATATGCATTGGTGGTAATTGGACAGGTTTTCCTTCTTCCATGGCCATAGGGGCTTTTGCTGGCACAAGCGGTAAGCGGAAGGTAAAAGTACTTCCGACGCCAAGCTCGCTTTGCGCACAAATGTTTCCGCCCATCAATTCAACAAGCTGTTTAGAGATAGTTGTGCCTAAACCTGTACCGCCATACTTTCTACTCATTGACGCGTCAGCTTGGGCAAATGCGTCGAATACACGATTGACCTGCTCGCTATTCATGCCAATACCCGAGTCTTTTACTTTAAAGTAGACAAAAGAGCTGTCACTGGATACTTCTAACACCACACTGCCATCGCCAGTGAATTTAACAGCATTACCAATTAAGTTATTAAGCACCTGCCTAATACGCTCTGGAACACCATTGTAGGCCTCGCGAACTTCGCTCCCCACTTGTACTTCTAATGAAATTCTTTTGCTCTTGGCTTCAAGCCAAAATGTAGAAATCACGGTATCGACTTCTTCGCGAATTATGAAGTCGCGATAATCTAAATCGAGTTTGCCTTTATCTAACTTAGCGCTATCAAGAATATCGTTTAACAGGTGCAGCAGTGAACGAGCAGAGCGATTTACCGTGGTAAGGTGACCGTGCTGTTCTGGCGACATTTTTTCTGCAAGCATTAAATCACTGAAACCAATAATGGCATTCATTGGCGTTCTTATTTCATGGCTCATATTGGCAAGAAAGTTTGTGCGAGCAGCGGCAGCCTGCTCTGCTCTTTCTTTTGCCGCTTTAAGTTCTTCTTCCATTTCCCTTCGGGCGGTAATATCAGAAATAAAGCCATCTAAATAGATAGTGTTGCCTTGCTCATCAAGGACATGAACACCATGTTCGGTCACCCATCGAACATCACCCTTCTTATTTATAATGCGGTACTCAATACTAAATGTGTTTTGGTCGGTAACTTCCGTTTCTACTCGTTTTAGATCATCTGGATGACAAAGGGAGCCAAAAGTAATGCGAGGGTTGGGTAAAATAAAATCATCTGCGGCATGCCCGGTTATTTCACTGACTGCGTCACTGATAAATACCATGGGCCAATCAGGCTCATTCAAGCACCGGTATGCAATACCTGGGATATTTGAAATAAAACTTCTGAATTTAGCTTCACTTTCACGCAGCGCATCTTCCATTGCTTTACGCTTTCTTAAATCGGAGAAAAAGCCAACGAACAAGGCCTTACCATCAAGTTTGGTATACCCAATCCCAACCCGAACAGGGATATATTCCCCACCTTTACCAACAATGACCACCTCTCGGCTGGTTCCAATTATTTGCTCAGTCGGTACTGATTTTTGTTCAAAGAAATCGCTGCTGTAAATTGATTTTTTGTCATCTGGCGCCAGTATTTTTCCTTGTTGACCAATAAGCTCCTCCGGTGAATATCCTGTCACCGCAGTGACTGCCGGGTTAGCTGTTTTAATAATGCCGGTACTGTCTACTGTAATAATGGCATCTACCGCAATATCCGTAATAGCCCGCTGAATTCGTTCGCTCTCGATAGCACGTGAACTGACATCTTTGTACTTAAACAACAAGGTAATACCCAGCACTAATGCAATGAGCGTAACCGTAACCATTGCAATTGAAAGTGCTAGATAAATTGATATTTCAGAAGGCTGTGAAGTAAACTCCATCCCTGGCGGCATAACAAATCTGGCTGCTAACATTCCCGTGTAATGCATCGCCGCTATAGCAAGGCCCATCACAACACTCGAAATAAATGCATCCCTTCCCCTAGACGTTTTGGCATTCACAGCACTAAGGCCAAATTTTATCCAAAGAGCAAGCATCGAGAGGGAAACAGCAACCACTATTGAGAGGATAAATAATGAAGGGCTATAGCGAAGTAAAGGCGCCATTTCCATAGCCGCCATACCACTGTAGTGCATGGTGCCAATACCCGAGCCCACAAGCACGCCGCCAGTTACTATTTCAGTGAATGTAATGGTTGGCTTCGTCATAAGATAGAGCGCAACCCAAGCCGAGGCTATGCCCGGTAATGCAGATGCTAGCGTTATACCCAGGTTGTAGGAAACAGCGGTGCAAAGTTCAAAGGCGAGCATACCTAAAAAATGCATGGCCCAAATTCCGCCGCCCATTGCAATACTGCCGGCACTGAGTAAGGCATATTTTCTAAATTTATTGGTGGAAGTTGCAGCCTGAGTCGCAACGTTAAAAGCCATAAACGAAGCAAAGATGGCAATCATTAATGATAGTGCTACCAAGCCAAAGTCATATTGTCCGTCGAGCAAAGTGACTTCTTGCTCTATCATGAAAAATTGTTGAATCATACTACTCATCAGCGCTTTTAAAATCAGAAATTATTAAGGAGTTTAAAAATATACCAGCAGTACATTTTTCTCTTTTTTGTTATTAATTTACTTTTACCATTTTATAAACGCTAATTGAACAAGCATTACCAATTAAATTAACCAATAGGTGTTGATGGGCATTACCATCTGCATGTTTTAAAGGGCGAGGTATAAGAAAGCGTCAATATGACGTTTGTACAATGGCACTCAAATGTTGATTTAAGTGTGATTGATAGAGAGGCTAATATAGAGAATATAAAGGATAGATAAAAATAGGTTAGCAGATACAAAAAACCCCGGCATAAGCCAGGGTTATAATGTGGTTGCGGGAGCTGGTTGCCAACGCTGTCTAAGCTGCTGGTAAATGCCCTTGATATCGCCTCTAAGCCACCACAAATCAGCGCGTTACTATCTAGCTTAGAGGGAGCCCACGCTTCACAGGGCGCGGAGTATAACGGCGAAAGCCCCATTTTGACAAGTGGAGGGGCTTAAAATGGACGATAAAACGCCAAAAACCAAGTATCCACCTCCATTTTCCATGAGATTTACCGAGGAAGAGCGCAAGGCGCTAGAGACAGCTGCGGCAGGCAGACCGCTCGCAGCTTACATTCGCTGGCTGATCTTCAAAGAAGATATGCCCGAAATGCCCAAAAAGCGCACTCGCGGCGAAACTGCTGATATTGATCAAAAGGCCATCGCTAAGCTCATTGGGGCGCTCGGCCAATCCCGCATTAGTGCGAATATCAATCAGCTCGCCAAGGCGGCTAATTCTGGCTCTCTTCCCGTCAATCATGACGTTGTGGAATCACTCAATGAGTCCGTAACGGCCATTCAGTGGATGCGTGACACCCTGATTAAGGCATTAGGGCTCAAGCCCCAAAGTGAACAAGAAAAGGAGGATGAAGATGATCCTCAAGGGTAATCAACGTGCTGGCGGTCGCCAAATGGCGCTTCACCTGCTCAACGGGGAGCAAAATGAGCACGTCAACGTTCATGAGGTGAGCGGCTTTATGGCGCAAGATGTTCTCGGCGCATTGAATGAAGCCTATGCGCTATCCAAGGGAACGAAATGTAAGCAATTTATGTATTCGCTCAGTCTTAACCCGCCTCAAACCGAAAAAGTTGGTATTGAGACCTTTGAGCAAACACTAGAGCGAATAGAAAAAAAGCTTGGGCTGGTAGACCAGCCGCGCGTGTTGGTCTTCCATGAAAAAGAAGGCCGTCGCCACGCACATTGCGTCTGGAGCCGCATTAATATAGATGAAATGAAAGCCATCAACATATCTCACCCCAAGCTAAAGCTGAACGATATATCCAAATCCTTATATTTAGAAAATGGCTGGAAATTGCCTGATGGGTTTAGGAATAAAGCCCAAAAGAATCCGCTAAATTACACGCGCGCAGAATGGCAGCAAGCCATGCGTATTGGTCGCAGAGCCCCAGATATAAAACAAGAGCTGCAAGAATGCTGGTCAGTGTCTGATACGCGAGCAAGCTTTGAAAATGCATTGCAGGAAAAAGGCTATTTTTTAGCGCGAGGTGATAAGCGTGGATATGTCGCAATTGACGTGCATGGCGAAATCTATTCACTTACGCGCCAACTAGCCCAGAAAGGTAAAGCGTTAGAGGCTCGCCTTGGCAATGCACAAAACTTGCCTTCAACAAATGAAGTTAAAGCCAATATTCAAGGCAAGCTTACAAAATTATTTAAGTCATATAGCGATGAATTAAGTGCACATCATGCCCAACAACACTTGCCTTTAAAACGCGCGAAAGAGGCAATGATACTAGAACACCGCACTGTTCGTGCCAGCCTTAAAAAATACCAAGAACAGCGCTGGCAACATGAAGAATTGAAACGTTCGGCTCGCATTAGAAGTGGTTTTAAAGGGATTTGGGATAAGTTGAACGGTAAATATTGGAAAACCCGTAAGCGCAATGAACAAGAGACGTGGCAAGCTCATTTGCGAGATACTAAGCAAAGAGAGGCGCTTGTCCACCAGCAACTATCCGAGCGCCAAACACTGCAAAGTCAAATTCACACTTTACACAGAGAACAAGAGAAAGAACGGCAAGTTTTAGTGAGTGACCTTTCTCATGTTCTTAAACAGGAGAAAAAATCAAAACAAGCGCAACGCATGAAAACCAACATAAAAAGCCAAAGTTCTCAAAACAGCGATGTGCTTAACAGCCGGAACAAACGTGATAACGACAAAGGTTTTGATTTTGAGCCCGAGATTTAGGAAAAGGAAGCAGCATGGCTTGTAATAAATGTGAATATTGTGGAAATCGCTATCACTGGAGCCATGCCTTTTCAAAATTCGGCTACGATGACGGCGACGGGAATATTGAAACGCCTGAAATAGCCGAACTACTTGAAGATGAAGGCTACGAAGTCAATTACGGGCGCTGGATAGCACATAACACGCTTATTTTTCTATTAAAAAAGACGGCATGGAACTCATGCCACTAGAAAACTCTAGAATTCGGATCGGCTATGACGATCCGAAAATTTACTTGCCTGAAGATATTCAGGCAATTCTAAACAACAAAATTTCAAGAACTGGAATTTTTCCTTATTAGCGCGCTTCCTACCAGCCTAAGACTTTAAATTAAATCAGCGCGATCCGCCGCCAAGGAAGTATGACGGGCGGCAAAAATTTCACTTCGTCCCCTTTAGATATAATCACCGCTGAATTTCTCCAGCGGCAATTTAACTAATCTCAATAATTGCTAAAAACATACACTTTGCGATAACCTGTTTCTATCGTAAACACGTCACCATTCATTTCCATGTCACGCGCTAGGCGCTCATAATCGATATAGTATTGAAGGTGGCTTGGGATTTCTGTTGTGTCTTCTGTTATCGTCTGCGCGTAATCTTCTAGACTGTCATAACATCCGTGGTATCCATCTTCCGCAGCTTTTTTTGCATCTTCTATATCATCACAAAAATGATCAAGTAAGGCCGCGCCAAACTCATCATATTCATAGAGAAAACACGCAATCTCACGAACTGATTCAATACCTTGATATTCCGATAAACTTACATTACCAAAGCCTTCATAATCGTGAATAGCCCATTCTTCTGCAAAGTCTTCAGGGCTAAGCTTTAGCATGTCATTGATTTGATCTTGGATATCATCCGCCATGGCATCAATCCAAACACCATGTAGTTTACCATTGTTGTAAGCCTTTAAATCCGCCACATAAATTTTAAAATCTGAATACATAGTCTTTTGCTCCTAATCTAGCTTGAGGTTTAACGCGTCTGTTTCGCGCTTATTCCTCTGGCGACTAGGCCGACTAGGCGGGGGTGAAAAAATCCAGAAAAATTGCGGAGGGTCTAGCCAACGCAGTGCCAGATGGAAACCGTCATTTTTCTTGATTTTAAGGGGATGCAATTCCCCAATTACTTCACTTTAATTAAAACTCACCTAGAAGGTGAAGCCTATTCCAATAACGCTATTAGCGTTTTCATCTCTAGCATTGAAATCTGTATATACCATCCTATTTTCCAGCCGCTCTTTGCGGCCTTTTCTTTATGCAGCTTTTAGCGGCGATAGCTCATTAAGCCTGCAAGCGTGACTTTCACGCTGCTCCATATATTTCGACCAAAGGTGCAAACCATGACCCAACGCGCAAAGCGGCCTGATCAAAGGTCGCGATAGGCGCGGCCTCCAAAACGGAGGTTAAAATGAAATTGATTACGAGATTTGAATTAGCAGCAAAAAATGAAAACGAGCTGCGTGGATTATTAAGAATGGCTTTTAACGAACTTGCTAAAAGTGATTTTGGCACTCACGAAAGACGTAATGCATTGGCATCACTAGAAAATATCGAGAACGAACTTGCATCAAGGGCTCCTTGCCCTTGAATCCCTCTAAGCCGCAGTAGTGTGCGCACAATGCCCGCAGTACGGGAAAATTGTGGATACGGCGAAAACTTGTCCTTTCGATTGCTTTTATTAACTGCGCTCTACATGTTTCGAAATGTTTGAGACGATTACTTTTAGATGGATTATCAGTGTTGTTACATCAGTTTCAGTAATTGAAACCTTTTTCCCTAATTGCTTATGGTCGCCGTTAGTTTTCTTTATGTAGTCTTCGTCAACAACTCCCATCTTATGTGCAAGAAGGTGACGCTTTTGAAATTGTTTTACGACAAAGCTCCATTCAGAATTATTGAGGCCTTCCGGGATATTGATTCCAGATTCGTCTAGCTTTTGTTTGGCAGAATAAATATTCTGAAATGATAATTTAGGGTATTGCTTACAGCAACGCTCTCGTGCAAATCCATCAAATACCGAGATGCAGTCTTCCAACCCGTTTTCAATCAGTTTAACTTTTACATCTGGCGATGCGTCTTTAGCCAAATCAAGTATTTTTATGATCAAATCAAAATTTGCTTCAGCTATCTGCTGTGAATTATGCGCAGCACAATCAGGGCAGTATCCGAATGTGCCGTAGATAGCATATTGAAGAGTGCAATTTTTACACTCGACTTTTTCTTCCAGCTCTTTCTCCGAGTAGTAGGTGATCGGGGTGGGATTACCTTTTACGGTGATACCAATAGAAATAAACTGATTCCTTTTTGGTTTCGTCTCAACTTTCTTCATCATTTTTAGAATGTCACCAGAAACCTTGTTCAGAACAACCGACTGGGCATATTCAATCTGTTGTTTTGTCCAAAAATGATCTTGTGGAGCGAATTTCTTACAATAGGGGCAATAGCAATCAGCGAAATCTGGGATTCCAGTCCCTGGCTTTATTTTGAAGTACTTTTCACACTCAGGACACTCCCTGCCCAAGTAGCCTTCTTCATCTTTTTTAATATCCACAGAGTAGGTTTCCACTACCAATCCTTTCTTTCATCTAATATTTTAAACTGCTCCATCGAGCCAAAGCGGACATATAAGGTCTTTACTCGGTCTTGATTTCAAGCATAGAAACCGAATTGAATCGACCGTTTTATTCATCAGGGTTGGAGGATTCATTATCTTCTAATTCCGCGAATTTAGCCGCCATAGTAGGGTTTTTTCGTATTAACTTCTTTATAGTTACGTCCTGTGCTTTGTCGTTAGCAAGACGCAGGTTTCGAGCTGTGCCAAGTAAAGCATCCTTCGTTTTCTGCAAATGGTCGATAGACTTATCAATCTCATCGATTGCTGTCTGAAATTTCCGAGAAGCAAGGTCGTAGTTCTTTGCAAAGGATGTCTTGAATTGATCTAAATCGTTTTCGAAATTTGTAATATCGATGCTCTGTGATTTAATCAGTGCAAGCTCTGTTTTGTATTCTAAGGACTTCATTGCCGCATTGCGCAGCAGTGTAATAATTGGGATGAAGAACTGGGGACGAATAACGTACATTTTCGGGTAACGGTGGAACACATCGACAATACCAGAGTTATAGAGTTCGCTATCGGGTTCGAGTAGCGAAACAAGGATTGCATACTCGCAGCCCTTTTCAACGCGATCTTTATCTAGCTCTTTAAAAAAATCTTCGTTCTTTTTCTTAGTTGCCGTGGTGTCACTTTCATTTTTCATTTCAAACATTATTGAAACAATTTCAGTACCAGCATTATCTGAGTCGCGAAAAATGAAATCACCCTTACTTCCCGCACCTGCATCATTGTCTTTTTCGAAATACGCATTTGGGAATGCTGTTGCACGAATGCGATTGAATTCCGTCTCACAATGCTGCTCTAGGGTTTCGCCAACCATCTTGGTCGAAAGGCGAGCTTTCATGTCTCGGAGGCGCTCGATTGCGTCGTCACGGTCTTTAATCTGTGTTTCGTACTTGTCTTTGAGGGATTTTTCAGCCAGTTGTTTTTCTAGCTCCGCTTGCTTAAGGCTGTTTTTCAGTTCATCGCGCTCTTTCTCAACTTTACTAAGCGCTTCAGTAATAGCGAGTTTTTGGGCAGATTCACTAGCACTAAGCTTTGCTTCAGCTAGTTTTGAGGCAGAGTGATTATCCTGTTTTGCCTTCTCTAGTTCGTTGGCAAGCACATCACGTTCTTTTTCTACCGCTCTTAGCGCTTCTGCCACGGCTAGTTTTCGCTCAACTTGTCCTGCTTCTAATTTTGCTTTTAATTCATTTATTTCTGAATCCTTATTTGCCGCGATTTTCTGCATATCGCTACTAACTTTACTTTTTGCAAGCTCAACTGCATTAAGCTTGTCTTTTTCTGCTAACTCAAGACGATCATGAAGCTGCTGATCAAATTCACTGTCTCGAACCTGTTTTAGGATATCAGCATATCCAGCCTCATCGACTTTAAATGCCTTTTTGCAATGAGGGCAGATAATTTCGTGCATATTTTTTCTTTCCTAATTTAATTTGAGCTTTGTAGATGTAGCCACGTTTTTACATTGACACCATGATTCTTTAAAAACTTAATGGCTAACAATTAACAAAAAGTAATACTGAATAACACAAACTCAGCTATCCTTCAGCGTCCATTGAAAATCGTTAGCAGTAAAGTAGCATTTATTCATAAACTTGATAATTCAGCCGACTTAAACCCGAGAGTAAGGATACGAGTTTTTAATATAAGCATGTAAAAAACGACCTTTTGATCCTTCTTGCATGAGCTGATCATACAACCCTTGTGGAACATTGTAGTACTGATATACCGAACCATTCAAAAACTCCACTTCAAGTGTTTGACTTGGTTCATCATACCCAATTGAACCAATATTTGACGAAGCTACATAATTTCGTTCCATTTTATTTCTCCTGATCATCTGTATTATCGTCAACTACTTGTCTTTTAATATCCAAGGCACTGGTGACAGCCCTAGGTTTTTGCGCCCTCCAAGATGCAACTACACGATCATAACCTTCAGGTCTCCGCTTCTGAGACCATTGTCTTGCAACTTTTGGGTCGCTACTTTTTGGGCGGTGTTCTTCTGCTGGTAATGTGACCCTGCAACGCATAGGTAACTTAGCCGCTTCTCCCATTACTATCGCTTCACCTGTGCGAAGAACAGGAAGGACATCCAATAAACTAACAAGGCCATCAGGCAAAGTTCCTTTAACCCTAGCTCGATCAGATGGGTTCGATAATCTTAGCGCAAAATATGTTCCGCACTGAGATAGAATTGTTTCATCCACCTCAGAAGGACGCTGACTAATAACCATTGCGCCAACGCCGTATTTTCTACCTTCTTTCGCAATTTTTTGTACAATTTCTAAGGCCAATGTATTTTTTCCAGATGACAAATATCTATGCGCTTCTTCCATAACAACTAATAACGGTCGATCTATCCCACCTTCAGACTTTTCTCTACTCCAGAATAAAGACTCATAGACAATCTTTAGTATCGATCCCACCAATAGTTCCAGCACTCCACTTGGGACTCCAGAAAGATCAAGGATTGTGATTGGTTTATCACCACCGAGCCAACCACTCAACAAGACATCTAAGTCATTCGTAATACTTCCATCCGCTGCTGGCTCCCATGGCCCAGGGTGGAGCAGAAAATTATATCGACGATCAACCAACCTCGATCGAAGGATATTCAATTGTCGCCTGATGCCTAACGCCTGCGTGTTTAAAAATGGGCCTTGCGCACCCATAGCATGAGGTTTGTATTTTGGTGCAATTAACTGATCAATATCCCCTGGATTTTGCCTTGTAGGCTGGTCTCTGTTGGGGCCTTCATATGTAGTAATTTCAAAATCAGTCAAATCATACCAAAGTCTGTTTAAGCTAAACGGTATTGGTGTATCTATTGTGATTGAACTTTCATCTAGCCCTGCAAAATGAGCTTGTCTATGCGACTCTAATTTCAGATTAAAAATCTTATCCGTGAAAGCAGTTTCTCGCGCTCCATCTACTCCCCCTGTAAGAAAATCCAAAAGGTCACTCGAATTTAAAGCCCAATAAGGAATGAGCAACTCCTCTTCACCAGGCCTGGGGTCAACGGAATAGACCCTAGCAACATCAGCCAAAGCTTCAGAATACTCACCGTGAATATCAAGCATGAGTATTCTCGTATTAGGGTATTCATACTCTGAATCAGGGTTTGCACATATTGAACGAAGCAAGCTAGCTGTCGTCGTAGACTTACCTGAACCAGTAGAACCTAAAATTGCCGAATGTCTTGTTACTAGTTCATTTAAAGAAACCTTTGCTGGGATGCTTTCAGCACTAGACAATGTACCAATTTTTATATGACCAAATTCGCTACTGCCATATATTTTCGCGAGGCTGCTTTCCGTTGTGATATGGACGTTGTCACCTATGTTAGGATACTGACTGATACCTCTCTCAAAGACCCCTCCGATAGCCTCACCAATGAGCTGAATTTGCATCCACCGTCCGGTTTCATCGTCAACATGATCTACGTCTAACGGTATCGCCTTAGCACCTACTTCGGAAACAACGCCAAATAAATCTTGATAACCCTGAGGTATTCTTACAAAACTCCCAACCTGGCCAATCTTATAGGTACGCCCCTCAATAATAGAGAGACCCGACGCAATAGATTTAGCCAAATGTACGCTAATTGATGAGCCAGATACAGATTCAACTGAGCCCAAGTATGTCGGATCACGGCTTAGCATCGATTGCCTCTTCCTCATTTAGCTCAGTTGTTTCTTCGCCTTCTTCAGAAACGTCAACTAAATTATTTCGTTGTGTAAATTCCGACGCTTGTGAAAGCGCAAAGAATCGAGCCAATTTTGCAAAGTCACCCAATACAAATGAAGCAATAGGATTCCCAGAGGATGAACCCTCCCAAAAAGTTCTCCGAATTCTCAACCATTCATCACTGGGCGGCTCTCCAGGCTTCCACTCGCCTTGAATGCCATAAATAACAGCCCCATCACTGGCATAAACGCTCATATTTGGTCGTTTCAATGCGAGATTTACAGCATATTTCTCATCAGCCAAAGGTTTATACTGAAATGCAATAATTGCAGTGTGCTTATTCGCTTCTAATGCTTCATCTAATACGGCTGTAATGTGCGCATCAAAAAAGGAAAATCCTGTGCAGAGTAAAAGACTATCGGGTGTGGTTAGAAATTCTTTTAGCCGTTCAAAAAGTGCTGAATATGGCTGCCTAGATATCTGATCGTATTTGAGATGATCTGGGTATATTAGTTTCGTAGCACTCCGATCTCCAGTCCGTATAACAGTATCGCCAGATACGTCCCAACCTAACGAACCATGGATTTTCCAGAGCCTTGACCATCTCGGTGGCAACTTGTCAGTCGCGACACTAGTGGGATCAAAAAAGGGCTTGTGCGAACCAGAAAATCCATCGAAATACGGTAGATGTGCTCGCTCAAAAGCCTCCTCAAGGAGCAAATCATAGTTAGGTGAAAATACTTCTACTGGATGATCTCTATTGATACCGCCAATCCAGGAAACCAACTCACTATAAGGATTGGGTTCATTGGGGAGTGTAGCAGCTACTCTTTCCCCTATGTGCCCACAAATTCGACCAGCAACAGCCTCATAGCCATCACCATTAAGCCCATGAAGCTCGGCTGAGCCAATTGCGTGTGAAAGTTTACGCACTCTAGTTAATATTGTCTCAATATTTGGGTTTTCACCTAAATCGGGAGCTAGTATTTTTATGATTTTTTGGTCAGCATCATCAAGAGCATTCAGTACATACTGAGTTAGTCGTGCCACATCAGGAATAATAGGGCTTCCGTTACTGCTGAGCTTGCCATTTTCATCGACCGTCATTGCAACAGGAGCGCCCGCACCGATTAAAACCCCAATGCGCTTTTTACCCTGAGATAGTATTTGTCTCAAATCGACCATGTATCTATCGGGATTATGTATTGTATTTTGGGTCACGCGAGCTACCTTCTGCTAAATAATTGATTTCATTTCATTCTGAACAATCTTATTTCTTTGTGTCACAAGAACATGCCTAAATACAAGTTCCGTTTTTTGTTCGACCTCATCCGGCGCAAAACTATCGGGCAGCCCTGTCTGTTCGTTCCACAAAAAATTCTTAATTTTTATTTTAATTTCATCGCGCGTACTTTGCTTTGCTGCAAAGTTTTGAATACGCTGAAGCTCAGCATTGAGCGTGCTGTAAAGTGCTTCAGATACCTTCTTAATCTTACTAATTTCTGGCTTGGTCAAATCAGGCTTCAACAATAAATCGAACAGAACCAAGGACTCTTCAGCCAACCCTTCTTTAAAAGCACGTTGCTCTTCTTCGCTCAGTGCATCAACCAACTTGAGTAATGCTTCAAAAGTTGCCTCAATGGTCACGCGGTCTTTCTCGTTGTTATATTCACCTACTATTTCTTCATAGTGCTTTTGAAAATCCGTTCGCGTCGGATTTTGCACAAGCATTTTTAGAAGCTTTTTCTCGATGATATCCTTCAATGATTGAACAGTAGTGTTTTTGGCTGGCGAACGTTTAAATTCTTTTCTCAGGCGATCAAAATCAATCTTACTAATATCGTATAGCTTGGTCGGTTCTTTAACACCACTTGCTGGCTCTATACTTTCCTCAATAACAGCATGAAGCTCACGCATAATGTCTGAAATATCTGCTCGCTCCACATCTTCTTTCAAGCTTTTATAGATGATATTGATAGCATCATAAGCGGCGCGATAATTGTTAATGGCTTTAATCGTTAAGCAAGCTTTGAATTTTTTGAATACTTCGCGGCAAATAATCTCAAAGCGCTTTCGGGTTTCATCGTTCAGGTTGACGACTTCCTTAGCGTCGATAATCGCCTTATTGCGCTCGAAGCCTGTTTTTTCAAGAACATCTTCAAGCCTGAAGTTTTGGGCACTCAGAAATACGCGAATAGATTCGATTGTTTCTTCAAGATCAGCCAGAAGCTCTTCTTCGGGCTTAACAGGATCAAGCTCGGGTGGTGGTTGGCCATCCCCGCCGTCAACACCTGTATGGCCTGCAAATGTAGCCAGCGCTTTGCGTAGGTTTTTCAGAATGCCGCAGTAATCAACGATTAGGCCGTTATTCTTGCCTTCTGAAACGCGATTGGCGCGGGCGATGGCCTGCATCAGCGTATGTGCTTTGAGAGGTTTATCCAGGTACAAGGTAGACATTGTTGGCACGTCAAAGCCCGTCAGCCACATGGCACAAACAATAGCGACGCGGAATGGGTGCTCCTCTTTTTTAAACGCGCTCTCCATGTCGAGACGTTTACCATCTGGTGTTTCGAAGCCTTCTTTGATGAGCTTACGGTGCGGGGTTATGTCCAAACCCCACTTGCGGAATTTATCGACCTCACCTTGTTCTTCACTGACAACCACAGCCATGATCGTTTCAAGCATATAAGCGAGCTTGCGCTCCAATTCCATGATCGCTTGTTCGTCAGAAATCTTATTCAGCTCTTTTTCTAGCTCTACTATTTTTGCCTTCCATTTTTCGAGAATAATCTCCTGCATGCGAACGCAAGTGACCTTATCGATGCACACTATCATGGCTTTGCCATTTTCCCAGCCCGTGCTGTAGTGAACAACAAAATCTTCTGCAATTTGCTCTAAACGGCTTTGAGCGGTAATAAGGTG
>TARA_B110000211_G_scaffold20074_1_pt1 | contig 14322 bp, 15 predicted proteins | sample TARA_B110000211 | Tara Oceans TARA_B110000211 (sample SAMEA4397516) | marine metagenome | biome: Polar Biome; feature: [DCM] deep chlorophyll maximum layer (ENVO:01000326); material: water (ENVO:00002006), including particulate matter (ENVO:01000060) such as... | depth 30 m
GATGATATTAAAGACTTTGAGATAGAAGGAATGAGTATAGGAGATAGTTTGTTGAAGTTTTATAGTAAGAATGAAATATTAAAAAAACATCAAAAAACCCAATATCCAAATGAAAAATATATAATCGTAAATTTAAGACTTAAAAATTATGAAAAATATAGTTGGGTACAGATAGATTATAAAAAAAATGATGATAAATTCAAAATTGCAAGCATCGCAGGTACTATGGAGGTTAATGCTGATGAATGTTATAAATTACAAAAAGAAATTTCTTCAGAATTCAAAAATATTTTTCCAAATTCATCTAGGCAAGAACGTTTTATGAAAAAATCAATTGATAAAACGGGAAATAGCATAAGTAAAAATATACAATTTTTTTTAAAATCTGGTGATGTTGTTCAAATAGCTTGTGATGACTATACTGACAAAATGTCTAAAGAAAAAAATTTCCCTGATGTTTTGATGGTATCTTTAGCGTCAAAAAAGTATTTTGATTTTATGATTAATGAAGCTTTCAATTAATCAACCGCAAGACTCATAAGCCTGAGGTCAGTGGTTCGATCCCACTTCCCACTAACAATTTAAATAAAATTATTTATTTCTTATATTTTTTAAAGATTATATTATCTGGATAATTACCATAAATTTTTTTATATTTATTTTTTTTCATAATATTAAAAATTAATTGTCCTTTTCTTTGAGTATTTTTATCATAACCATGCATTTCAACTGAGACTAAATCAATTTTATTTCTTTTTAAATCTAGCCCCTGTAAAACCTCCATATCTTTACCCTCACAGTCAATATCGATAAAGTCAATTTTTTTATTTTTTGCATATTTGTTTATAATTGAATTTAACGTTTGAACTTTAATTTTTTTTTTTTCTGACTCCCCTAAAAATTTTTTAGAGTGTTCATAATCTATAGTGTTTGCATGGAATAAAGCTTTTTTAAAATATGCTACAGACGTCCTATTTTTGTTTCCGACTCCAATATTTAAATTGATATCTTTTTTCCTAGCTATATCGAATAAATCAATAGATCTTTTACTTATATCAATATTTATTCCATTCCACCCTTTATCGTATAAAAATTTCGTATTAGATATCCTGATTGGATGATAGCAACCAACATCAATATAAAAACCGTTTTCTTTATTTTTAAAATATTTTTTTAAAAACAAAAAATGTTTATCTTTATTTCTAATAAATTTTTCTCTGATAGAATATTTTAATAAACCCAGGTAAAGATTTATTTTATAAGAAATACTCATTCTTTAGTTAGATTTTTTTAATATTTTTTTAATTATCTTGCAAATATATTGGGCCTCTTTGACAGTCAGCTCAGGATATAACGGTAAGCAAAAAATTTCTTTAGACTTATTAAGAGAGTTTTTCAATCTATCTTTATTATTAATAACATTCTTATATGCCTTCATAATTTGAATAGGGTAGGGATAAATTATCTTAGTCTGAATTTTATGTTTTAATAAATTTTGAATTAATTTATTTCTTTTAAAATAGCGCACTGTGAACAAATGGTATGTATGAATACCATTATTATTCTCTTTTGGAAGTATCAGCTCGGTAGAAGATAGTTCTTTAATATAAATTTTTGCTAATTTTCTTCTTCTCTGAATAAAGTTATTTGTTTTTTTTAGTTTAAAATTTAAAATTGAAGCCTGCACTTCATCAAGTCTTGAGTTAAACCCATTTTCAAATGAGTAATATTTATCTTTATATTTATTATTTTCTATAGTTTCTATCCCATAAAATCTAAGCCTTTTTATTTTCTTAAATGTTTTGAAATCATTTGTTAAAATAAATCCTCCATCACTGTAAGCTCCAAGTATTTTTGTTGGGTAAAAAGAGAAACATCCTAGTTTACCAAATGTACCTGCATATTTATTTTTATATGATGAACCTTGAGATTGAGCGCAATCTTCAATTACTTCAATTTTATTCCTTTTTGCAATCTTGGTAATAGCATCCATGTCACAAACTTGCCCATATAAGTGAACTGGAATTATTGCTCTAGTTCTCGAATTAATTTCTTTTTCAATTTTATTTATATCAATTAGATAATCTTCACCCACGTCTACTAGCTTAGGTTTTGCACCAGCGTTAATTATGGCAGTGATGGTTGGAATAGCAGTATTTGCTGCTGTAATTATTTCATCTCCATATTTAATATTAAGAGATTTTACAGCAATTGTTAAAGCATCAGTTCCACTTCCTACAGCAATACCATATTTAGCTTTGTATTTTTTTACAAAGTTTTTTTCAAAATTAGTTAATTCGTTTCCAAAAAAAATCGATCCTTTTTCTATAGATTTATCGATAAGACTTAAAATTTGCTTTTTGTATTTCGTGTATTCCCTTTTATAAGACCAAAACCTAATCATTTGCCAATCTTTTAAATTTTTTTAAATTCATTGTTACATTTAAACGCGCATTTTTCCCTAATATTTTTTTTGCTAAAGTTTTTTTAATTTTAGGGTTATATCTCTTTGCAAAATGATAAACTGATTGTGATTTACCACCAATATTAATTACACCTACTCGGTCTATTAATTTAAAAATTTTGGGAAGTAAGTCTTCATGAAAAATAAAATTAGTTTTAAAATCTGCAAATGCATTTTTATGGATAAACGGTTTTTCAGTTACAGAAGCTCTTAAAATAAGAGAATTTGTATATAGTCTCACAGAACTCTCTCCACCTAGCTTTGACCAGGCATAATTATTAATTGGCAATAGTGGAGATTCTTCATCATAGTTACCTTTTAACCCAGGGTAAACATAGCAAGTAGACATATAAATTAGTTTAATATTATATTCTGAGCAGGCTTTAGTTATATTGGCCGTTCCAATTATATTTTTATCTATACTTTGTTCTATATCTTTATCATGTAATTTCATCGGTCTTGATAAGCCTGCTAAATGAAGCAAATATTTCGGTTTTTTCTTTTTTAAATATTTCTTAATTGAATTAACATTCAATATATTCAATTCTTTTTTTTTGGGAAAAAGAAAAAAAAATTTAAAACTTTTTGATTTATCCTTTATAACTTCACCAAATCTCCCTGTCCCCCCAGTAACAATAATTTTGTTTTTATAAAGCAACATGGGAAAACCACTCTCCTTTAAAATCTTTTTCTTTCTGTAAAATTTCATTCTTATGATTCCAGGCAAATAAATAAACACTGTCGGCCTGATTCTTATAAAAATAATCCATATTTTTTATAGGTATGTGAGTACCAGGAGTATACTTGCCAATTTTTTCGATAGTTGTGTCACAAATATAATCTATATGATCAACATTTATTCCACAATAATTAAGAACAGTTGTACTCTTAGAAGTCGCAGCGTAACCACAAATTGATTTACCTTCTTTTTTTAAATTAATAATTTTATTTTTAATTTTTTCTTTTGAAATTTTACATTTTTCTTTAAAAATTAAACAAGACTCAATTGTATCTAGTTTTATTTTTTTTTCATCCTCAAGTATCCTTTTTAAGTTGTGAGATGGAGAAGAAATTTTCTCTCTTTTAACGATGTATCTCATGGAACCACCGTGTGTATTTTGAGGAAAAGCATCAACTAAATCAAAATTATATTTTTTAAATATATTTTTGACAGCTGTCGCAGAAAAAATGAATATATGTTCGTCGTAAATTTGATCATAAGAAACTTTATCAAACATTGAACCTAGATAAGGTTCTTCAAAAACAAATGTACCTGATTTAGTTAACAATAAATCAATAGACTCAATTAGATTGTTTAAATTAGGAACATGACAAATTACATTAGAGGCACAAATTAAATCTGTATTACCCAAGAAATTTGAAAGCTTTGATACATTTGAAGTATTAAAAAATTCATTAATTGTAGGTATGTTATTCTTCTGCGCTTTATCAGCAACATTACTAGAGGGCTCAAAACCAATAATATTTTTTTTATCTGAAAAATTATTTAAAAAAGTTCCATCATTAGAACCTATTTCAATGACTTTAGAGTTGGTATTAAGATAATTTTTCTTAACAAAATTTGCATAATCTTTGAAATGGACCTTCATAAACTCTGAACTACCAGTAAAAAACGGATAGTGTTTATTAAACATTTTTTCAGGTTTAGGATGATCATTTAATTGAAAAAGGGAAAGATCTTCATTAAACCCCACTTGCATTTCAAAAAAGAATTCTTTATCAAAGTTTTCTTTTTTGACAAAAGCATTTGCGATAGGCATTTTACCAAATGTCATAAAGGGCTTAAGTTGCGCCCCAGTTATTTTACATTTCATTATTTTTAAAAGTAAAGAGACTTAGTGTTTCTTTAATATCCTGTTCAATTTTTGACTTTAATTTTAAACCCAATTTATTTAATTTGCCACTATCTACATGGTAACTTAATTGATTCATTATTTTTGTACTTATATATTTAGTTTTTATATTTCTTTTATATTTTTTTATTAACTTCACAACCTGTTCCACAGTTAAATTTTGACTTAGCGCATTATAAAAATTGTTTTTAAAAATATCTTTTTCGATACAAAATTTGAATACCCTGAAAGCATCTTTGATAGATAGATATGGTCTATATTGTTTGTAGGCTGTTTTGTATATTAATATATCTTGATTTAGAGAAGCATTGAAACAAAATTTATTTATAGCTGTATGAAATCTCATACCTGATGAGACGCCAGCAATTGTACCAAATCTAAAACTCATAAATTTAAGTTTATTTTTATTTTTTTTTAATAAATTTTCTTCTAGTAACTTTATTTCAGCATATGGCGATTGTGGTTTTAAAAATGATTTATCATCTTCATTTACTATTTCTGCTTGTTTACCATAAACACTTGTTGAGGAAATATGTATTAATTTTACTTTGCGTTTTGAACAGTAATTAATTATATTTTTAATACAGCCTATATTATTCCTGATCATTTCTTTTTTATTAGAAAAACTATTTTCAGCATTGGTTGAAGAAGCGCAATGAATAATAAAATCTACATTTTTAAAAACATTTAGCGAATTAGGTTTGCTAACATCTATATTAAAAAAGGTTTTTTTTACTTTTTTCCCAAGATTAAACAAAGAAGAGTAACGTTGAGTATCAAAGTTATCTATTAATATAATTTCTTTAATATTTTTTATTTTATAAATATTCTTTGAAACATAAGAACCGATATGACCACATGCACCTGTAAGAATAATTTTCATATTAATTTTTATTTATAATTTTTAGAAAATCATCAAATTTTTCAATATAATCTTCAAATTCATACTCTTTGTCACAAACCACCATCAATATTGCATTTTTAGTTAAAAACTTAATTTTCAACCAAGTTTTTGGTTTTATTAAGCAACCTTCTTTTTTCCTGTAATCTAAAATAGAATTTTCATTATAATTTTTAGAAATAGATTGAATCTTAATTTTTCCTAAAATTGGAAAAAGAAATTGTGAGCAGTTTTTATGTGCATGATCACCTCTGGTAAAGTTTTTTTTACCATCAATTATGAAGATTCTTTTGACTTTAATTGGAAAACTTTTTTTTAAAGAAAAGGGAATTAATGTACCGCTTTTTTTCTTAAAATATTTAAATTTAATTTTTTTCATTTCAAGTGTTTTTTTTATTTATATCGCAGTAAACAACTGGCCACTCTAGATATTTTGTATATTTTTTAAACCAATAAGGTAAGAATCTCTCAGCTAGAAACGTGTATATTCGGACCTTTCTATAGCCCTTCAAATCAAATCCTAAAATTTCTTCACATTTTTTTAACCATTCAAATACTTCATCGAAATAACTATCAATAATTTTACTAGAGTTGCTTATAAACATATTGCCCTGATTAAGAGAAACCTCGTTGTTCACATAATATGAAAAATCTTCTTTATCTTTTGTAGGCAATTGATCAATAGCTTTTTCTAGGATTCCATTGCCGTGATACATATCAAATTGAAACTTAATGCTGAATCTTGATTTTAATATTTCTTTAAAATTTTTAAGCGAGGAAATTTTACCATATTTTAAAATCTTACTAATTTTTGGCCTCTCTAAGAAAAAAGGTTCACCAATTATCGCTTCATAGTCATTCCATTCTTGAGGTAAATTTTGCAATACTGAGTCAATAGAATTTTTACTTTTAATACTTTTTTTATTTGCCCACAATTCTCTATAAGAACAGAAACCAACCCAATCATTTTTCTGTTTTTTTTTAAGCATATTTTTCCAATACCAATAATAAAATGTATACTCACCATAGTAAGGATTTTTTTCTGAAATATTAGTTAAAGTATTATCTAACAACCAACCAGTTGAAAAATTTTTATTTTTTAAACCCACAGGTACATAATTTAATTTTTTAACAATATCCAAATAGTCATTTGCTAAACACATGCAGTAGATTTTTAAATTATCCATACTTTTTTATAAAATTAGTTAAGGATAAATTTTTACTATCTTTCAGAGAAACAATAGGATTTTTTACTGGCCATTTGATATTTATATTATTGTCATTCCAATAAATACCTACTTCATGATTTTTTGATCTATACTGTGTGCAACTATAACTTATTATATTTTCTTTTTTTAATCCTACAAATCCGTGTGCAAACCCTTCTGGAATATAAATTGAAGTTCCATTTTTATCAGATAAATTTATTGTAAAAGTTTTACCAAAAGTTTTAGACCCTCTTCTTAAGTCGACAGCAACATCATAAATTTCACCCTTAAGAGCAGAAACATATTTACCTTGCTTAAATTTAGTTTGTAAATGTAAGCCTCTTAAGACATTTTTCTTAGAGGTTGATGTACAGCTAAAAACAAATTTATGTTTACTAAATAATTTTTTTTTAAAAACTTCTCTAAATATCCCTCTTTTATCTTTGTGGACCGGAGAGGTTATAACCACAAGGTCTTTAAATTTTGTTTTTTTTATTTCCATTAATTTATATTAATTTTTTTAAATATTCTGAATATTCACACTTACCATAAAAGTTAATAGCATTTTTTATATTTCTTTTTTGAATCCATTTGTTAGTAAAGGCAATTTCTTCGATACAACCAATTTTAAAACCCTGTCTATTTTCAATAGTAGCAATAAAATTTGATGTATTATTAAAATCTTTAATAGAACCTGTATCAAGCCAAGCTCCACCTCTACCAATTATTTCAGCATTCAATTGGTTTTTAATTTTATATTTTTTTAGCAAGTCAACAATTTCAACTTCATTTCTTTTGGATGGTTTTAAAGATCTGCTGAAATTTATCGCCTGATTATCAAAAAAGTAAAGTCCTGTAATAGCTAAATTAGACTTACTTTGTTTAGGTTTTTCAACAATGTTTAAAATTTTATTTTTTTTATCAACTGTTGCCACACCATATAAAGATGGGTTTTTTACAGGGTGAAGAAACACTTTTGCACCTTTATTAAGAGAGGAAGAACGTATTAGTTTGTTTGTTAAGTTCTGACCGAAAAAAAAATTATCACCTAGAATTAATGCTACAGAACTTTTGCCTATAAATTTTTCACCAACTATAAAAGCGTCAGGTAAACCTTTGGGTTTTTCTTGTTCCGCGTATGTAATTTTAATCCCAAGATTATCTCCATTTGGTAGAATTTTTTTAAATTGTTCTGTCTGTCCTTTATTTACAATAATAAGCACATCCTTAATTTTTGACAACATAAGAACAGACAAAGGATAAAAAAAAAGTGGTTTATCGTATAGTGGGAGAAGTTGTTTATTTACTGCTTTAGTAATTGGACTCATTCTAGTGCCAGCACCGCCTGCAAGTATTATTCCTTTTTTTATCATATTTTTGTACCCAGTCTTTTAAAGTGTTTTTTATTAGATATTGATTTAAAATATTTAATATTATTAATATACCAGTCAATTGTAATTGAAATTCCCTTACTTAAACTAGTAAGCGGTTTCCATTTGAACTCTCTTCTCATTTTTTTTGAATTAATTGCGTATCTGAAGTCATGACCAGGTCTATCTTTAACGTAAACAATTTTAACATTTTTTCCCACAAATTTTATTTTTTCTTTTATTATTTTTAATATAAGTTTTGTTAATTTTATATTAGTTAGATTATCATTAGTTCCAACATTGTAGCTTTGCCCAATTTTACCTTTATTTGCTAACTTTTCTAATGCTCTACAATGATCTTCTACATATATCCACTCCCTAGAGTTAAGACCTTTAGCATAAATTGGTATGGGTTTATTGTTAAGTATATTAAAAATAATTTTTGGTATTAATTTTTCGGGAAATTGATTTGGACCGTAATTATTAGAACAATTAGAAATAATTGCTGGAAAATTATAAGTTCTAATATATGATTTTATTAAATGATCAGCACTTGCTTTAGATGCTGCATATGGTGAACTAGGCTTGTAAGGAAATTCTTCATTTGCTCTCTTATTTTTTTGATTGAGATCGCCAAAAACCTCATCTGTTGAAATATGAATTAATTTAATTTTTTTATTAGAAAGTTTTATATAAGAACGTAAAGACTCAAGAATACTAAAAACTCCATAAATATTATTTTTGATAAATGGTTCTGGACTATCGATAGATCTATCGACATGTGTTTCAGCTGCTAAATTAAAAACAACTGAGGGGTTATATTTTTTCAATATTTTTAAAAATAAATTTTTATTGTTAATATCTGCTTTATAAAAGACATATTTTTTATTCTGAAGATTTGTTAAATTATACAAGTTTGCAGAGTAAGACAGCTTATCAATATTTATTACAAAATAGTTTCTTTTTAATAAATATTTTATAAGATTACTTCCTATGAAACCATAACCACCAGTAACAATAACTTTTTTTATATTTTTCATGAAATTTTTAAGAAAATAATTATATTTTTAAAAGAAATAAGATATAAAATCAAATATTGTTCTAATAATGACATTTAATCAAATAACAGTAGTAATAACATCTTATAAGAGCGATGAAAAAATTTTTCAATGCCTCGAGTCCATCAACAGTCAATGTAAAACCATTGTTATTGAGAATTCAAGCAATATTTCTCTTAAAGAAAAAATTGAAAAAAATTTTTCAAATGTAGAATGTCTAATTGCAGGTAAGAATTTGGGATATGCCAAGGGAAATAATCTTGGACTGTCAAAAGTAAAAACTAAATTTGCATTAATTTTAAATCCAGACGCACATTTAAAAAATGATACTTTAAATAATTTTTTTAATGTTGTTAATAAAGTTAAAAATTTTGCAATTATTGGGCCTGCTATTCAAGATGAAAAAAATGTAGAAAATAATACAAAAAAACTTAGAGAAGTTGATTCAGTTAAAGGTTTTGCAATGTTCTTAAATTTAGATGAATTTACAGATATTGGTTTTTTTGATGATAATTTTTTTATATATCTCGAGGAAATAGATCTATGCAGAAGACTAAAAAATAAAAATAAAAAAATATTTGTAGATCCAAGTATTTCAATTCAACATCAGGGTGGCAGTTCTCACGAAGAAAAATATAATTTTGAGATGGAGCTATCTAGGAATTGGCACTGGATGTGGTCAACTTTTTATTTCACAAAAAAGCATAACAATTTTATGTATGCATTAATATATGTGTTAGATAAATTAATTTCTGGATTAATAAAATATATTTTTTACTCTTTAACTTTTAAAGATTCGAAAAAACTTATTTATAAACATAGAATTTTAGGGCTACTTAATTCAATTCTAGGTAAACCATCGTGGTATCGACCATTTAGTAATAATTAATTGACAATTGATCTAATAAAAACAATACAGTTTAAACATGAAAAATAAATATAAAATACTAGTTACGGGTGTTGCGGGTTTTCTAGGCTCACATTTAGCTGAACAACTCTCAAATTTAGGTCACGAGGTAATAGGTATTGATAGTATGATCGGTGGATACAAAGACAATATTCCAAAAGATATACAATTTTACAATATTAACTGTTGTGATTTCAAAAAAATAAAAAATATAATGTCTGGTGTTGAAATTGTGTATCATTGCGCTGCCACGGCCCATGAGGGGCTCTCAGTTTTCTCACCCTATGAAATTACAAAAAATAATTATTTAGCTTCAGTTTCTATTTTTTCCGCTGCCATCAATCACAAAGTAAAAAGAATTATATTTTGTTCATCTATGGCTAGATATGGAGATCAACAAACACCTTTTTTAGAATCTGCGAAGCCTACACCAGTAGATCCATACGCGATTTCTAAAGTTGCAGCTGAAGATGTGCTAATTAATTTATGCGAACTAAATAATACGGAATGGGTCATAGCCGTTCCACATAATATTATCGGCCCTAGACAAAAATATGACGATCCTTTTAGAAATGTTGTTTCGATAATGATTAACAGGATGCTTCAAGGCAAAGCTCCAATTATTTATGGAGATGGTGAACAAAAAAGATGTTTTTCGTATATTGATGATTGCTTGAGTTGTCTTATACCAATGCTCGATCAAAAAGATCTAAATAAACAGATTATAAATATTGGCCCAGATGAAGAATTTGTCACTATTAATAAAGTAGCGGAAATATGTTCGAATGTGACTGGAATAAATCTTCCTCCTATTTATAAACCTGGAAGACCAAGAGAAGTAAAACATGCAACTTGTTCCGCAGATAAAGCAAGGAAACTCCTAAATTATAAAACTACTGTTGCTTTGAAAGAAGGAATCCAAAAAACATATGAGTATATTAAAAAGAGAGGGGTAAAAGATTTTGACTACAATATTGATATTGAAATAAATAATGATTTAACACCTAAAACATGGACCCAAAAAGAAATTTAATGACCTGGGAAATCAATTAAACTTTCAGTAAAATAAGATTTTTTTTTAAGCAATTCATTTCCTGGTAAATCAAATAAATTAATAACAAATATGAAACCTGCCACTTTCCCTCCAGAAATTTCAATTAGTTTTGCTGCAGCTTCTGCTGTTCCTCCTGTAGCGATTAGATCATCAATTACTAATATTTTTTCATTTTTATTAATTGAGTCTTTATGCACTTCTATAGTAGCTTCTCCGTATTCAAGTTGAAAATCTACCGAGTGCCTGTCTGCAGGTAGTTTATTTTTTTTTCTTAATAGTATTAAAGGTTTATTCGTTAAATAAGAAACTGTTGAAGCAAATACAAAACCTCTAGACTCTATTGCCGAAACTTTATCAAATTCTATTTTTTTTGAAATTTCTACAATTTTATCTATTGCATAATTTAAAGCTTTAGGATTTTTTATTAGAGTTGTGATATCTCTAAATAAAATACCTTTCTTTGGATAGTCTTGGATTGATCTTATATATTTTTTTAAATCCATATTTAGCTTCAATATTTAACAAAAAAGCTTTAATAATCAAATAATGAAAAAAAGAAAGCTTGGGATAATTGGTGGTAGTGGTCTTTACAAGATGGAGGGCTTTGAAAAAACAACCTGGAAAAAAATTAAAACACCATGGGGACCCCCCTCAGATGAAATTTTAAGTGCAAAAATTGGTGCTGAAGAAATTTGTTTTATTCCAAGGCATGCCAGAGGACACAAAATTAATCCAAGTAATATCAATTTTAGAGCAAATATTGATGCATTTAAACAATTAGGAGTGACAGATATTGTTTCTGTATCTGCCGTTGGATCTTTAAAAGAAAGTTTAGACCCGGGTAAATTTGTTATAGTTGATCAATTTATTGACAGAACATTTGCAAGAGTTAAAACTTTTTTTGATGAAGAGATAGTCGCCCATGTTTCTATGGCGAAACCCTCAAGCCCAAGTTTGTCTAATTGTTGTGAGAAAGCATTAAATAAATTGAATATAAAAAATCAAAAAGGAGGAACTTACGTAGTTATGGAAGGTCCACAATTTTCCACTTTAGCAGAGTCCAATCTTTATAGGTCTTGGGGTGCAGATGTTATTGGTATGACTAATATGCCTGAAGCTAAACTAGCTAGAGAAGCTGAAATTAGATATTGCACAGTTGCAATGGTAACAGACTACGATTGTTGGCATCCAGATCATGATGAAGTAGACGTAGCTATGGTTATTAAAACGCTTACTCAAAATACATCTAATGCTCAAAACATGATCAAAGAAGTAATAAAAACTTTTAAAGATTTTTCTGCAGATAAAGATCCAGCTAACGATTGTTTAGATACTGCAATTATTACAGAACCAAAACTTAGAACTAAAAAAACTATTAAAAAACTTAAACATATCGCAGGGAGAGTTTTAAGTAATAAATAATGAAAATTAACGGTAAGGCTTACAGAACTATTTGGTTTGAAAATAATATAGTTAAAATAATAGATCAAACAAAACTCCCTCATCAATTTATTATTAAAAATTTAAAATCAATAGAAGACTCCATTAATGCTATTAAAACCATGGAAGTTAGAGGCGCACCACTAATTGGAGCTACTGCTGCATATGGATTAGTTTTATCTATCTTAGAAAAAAAAGATCAATCATTTTTAAAAAAATCTAGCGAAGATCTTATTGCTTCAAGACCTACAGCTATTAATCTAAAGTGGGCAGTAGATAGAATGATGAAAAAACTGTCAGGTGTTAACAGTAATGAGATTTTAAAAATAGCATTGAATGAAGCAAAAGAAATTGTAGAAGAAGATGTAAATTTTTGTAAAAGCATCGGACTGAACGGTCTTAAAATAATTGAAGAAATAGCTAAAAAAAAAAAAGATACAGTAAATATATTGACTCACTGTAACGCAGGTTGGCTCGCAACAATTGATTGGGGGACAGCAACATCGCCAATTTACCATGCTCACAAAAAAGGAATTAAAGTTCATGTTTGGGCAGACGAAACAAGACCTCGAAATCAAGGAGCAAATTTGACTTCTTATGAGTTAAACGAAGAAGGCATTCCAAACACGATTATAGCAGATAACACTGGAGGAATTTTAATGCAAAGAGGACAAGTTGATATGTGTATTGTTGGAACTGACAGGACACTATCTAATGGAGATGTATGTAATAAAATTGGAACTTATTTGAAAGCACTTGCCGCTAAAGATAACAACATTCCTTTTTATGTAGCTCTGCCAAGCTCAACAATTGATTGGAATATTAAAGACCACAAAAAAATTCCTATCGAAGAAAGAAATTCTGAAGAGCTTTCGCATATTGAAGGATTAGACAAAGAAAATAAACTACAAAAAATTTTAATTTATCCACAAAAAAGTAAAGCAATGAACTTAGCATTTGATGTAACACCTGCTAAATATGTAACAGGTTTAATTACGGAAAAAGGTGTCTGCGAAGCATCAGAACAAGGATTAAAAAAATTATTTAAATGAAAAAAATAATATTAATTTTAACTACAATTTTTTTTGCATCTAATGTTTATGCACATTCAACTAAAGGTATAACGCCTAACATGGACTCAAAACAGGAATGTAGAAAGAAAAAATCAGCACTAAATTATATTTCAAAACATCCGAAAATGAAGGGTGGAGAACTAATTAAATTTAATTCATATACTGGGTTTGATCAAAGAACTGTACTTACAGATGGTATTAAAAATAATCCAGTTGAAATAACTGGTTACCTTATGTTGCCAGAAGGAGCGGAAAAAGTTCCAATTGTAATTTATACTCATAGTAGCGGCGGACCTTTTATGTATATCTGGAACGATTGGTTTTATCACAGCCATAAAAACCTTTTAGCAGCAGGTGTGGGTGTAATGATAATTGATAATTTTTGCGCAAGAGGAGCAAGAGAAACATGGAGAGATCAATCTAGAGTTCCAACTATTAATGGAGCAATTGATGCTATGATGGCTTTAAAATTATTAAAATCTCATCCTAGATCAAATGGTAAGTTTGGAACAACTGGACACTCCAGAGGTGGCACCAATTCATTTTATTTAGCAGATGTTAAATTCACATCTAAATTTTTGGAAGGCACCAAAGGGTTCGATGCAATTCTTCCAGAAGCAGCTGAATGCAGAATGGCAGGTTTCTTTGAAGAGCCAGAGCTTACATCAAATACAAAACTACTTGTAGTGCACGGCGGAGCAGATGACTATACTGTAGCAAAGTATTGTGAAGAATATGCTAAAAAGATTAAAGCTAAACCAGGGCAGGTAAAAATTGATATTAAAGAAGGTTGGTTTCATGAATGGCACTCTGGCAGCAAACCTAAAAGAATTAAAATGGCAATGACACTTCATGAATGTCCAGCAATTAAAGTTGATAATGAGGGAAATACTACTGGGGCAATGGTAGATTTAGTAATTAATAAGTATAAAATTTTTCCTACTATGGAAGTGGCAATGCAAGCAGCTCAAGA
>TARA_B110000211_G_scaffold103652_1_pt1 | contig 14298 bp, 14 predicted proteins | sample TARA_B110000211 | Tara Oceans TARA_B110000211 (sample SAMEA4397516) | marine metagenome | biome: Polar Biome; feature: [DCM] deep chlorophyll maximum layer (ENVO:01000326); material: water (ENVO:00002006), including particulate matter (ENVO:01000060) such as... | depth 30 m
TTCTGATTCTTCCGTCTCTTCTATAACCACAGTCTCGTCTTCTGACACATCGCTGTTTTTATTGGCGAGTAAATCATAGTTTCTTTTTAATAAAATAACTCCTCCCATAAAAGTCCCACCAACTATTACACTAATAAAAAAATTCCGGATTAATGATCTCATTTATATATACCTATTATGTATATTTTTTTTAACAAATACCAACGAAGTTTTTTGTGTCAACGCTTTTACCTTTTTCTAAATTTTTTTTTATAAAATCTGCGTGTTGATTTCTCCAATCAAATGAGCATTCGTGTTTACTCGCGGGTCGGTGATTAACACAAAATTTCCTCTCACATTTACACGCCCAAGATGCCAGAGATAATTTTTTTTTACATCCAGAAAGAGCACATCTGTTTTTAGATTTCTTTTTAACTTTTTTCTCAGGACTCTGATTACAATTAGGAGATGGAATAGAATTCATCTTTATACGTAAAAAAGATATTTTAATAAAAATCAAATTTTCTTAATCATACGATTTCCCAAGTTATATATTGGTTATTTTTTATATAATATTTTTTATAATATTTTTCCAGTTTTTTATTTACTGTATAAATAATTTTTTTATTTACTGAAGTATTATTATTTTCGTTATCAAATTTTTTTATAGACGACCCCCTTAATTTTTCCCAATTCATTATATAGGTAATATTATTTAGTTCTTTAAATATTTATTAATACTAATCGGGATATTTTTTATAGTGGAGAAACAGTAAGGGCATCTATTGTAACTATCCGGGTTTTTATTATTAATAATATATGATCTGATAAATGCTTTGTATGAAAAACAATGAGAACAATTTAATTTTATTACCTTGTCACTATCGCTATTAATAATTTTTTTAAGAGATTCATATGTGATAGGACAGTTTTTATTGGTTATTAAGTCAGACCGTTTTATAATTTTTGACATATATAATATATTATCTAAAAATATTTAACTAATTTATATTAGAATGAATGTATTAGATTGGAAAAATACGGACCTTAATAATTTAAAACTTAAATCATCATACATGACATCTAAAAGTAAAATAATACTGTCGTCCATCAAATATCTAAACCAAAATCTTATATACCAAACCCCCCCGGCATTAGTATTAAAAAAAATACCTAATAATATTTATGGTAAAAAGTTCTATAAAATAGCCTTGTTTTATGAATATTACACCTTTAATAAAAGGGCTAAAGACTTTATTGAAAAGATAATTATGTTAGAGAAATTTCTAATAAATAAATACAGAAAACTCCTTACAAATCATATATTTAATCCAAGTATAAAAATCAGTAAATCAACCGATGACGCATTCTTTAATGTCAATATCCAGATATTTAATAGCAAACTGGTATTACCGATATTTGATTATAAAAAAACTAGTCAGTCACCGGATTATATTTTACCACGATCAAAAATCATAAACATAGTATACTTGAAAGATATGTGGAGAGTAAATAATCGGGTAGGATTTAATTGGGTATTACTCCAAACAAAAGTTCATTTGCCCTTTTTATACATAAAAAGATGTTTAATAGAGGATGAACTGATTAATATTGACACGAGCAAAATAGATAATATAGATAACTCATCAACTGTATATAACAAGTATATTAAAATGCGGAAATTTGGTGTTCCAGAAGAAGCAATTAAAAGAGAATTACAAAAAAATAATTTATCCTACACTGATTTTACAAACTATAAACCTATTGAAAATATTAGTAAAGTAATACCTATAAAAAAACCTATGATAAACCCTGGTATGTTACGGGGTATTAAATTAAAAAAACCTAAGAAACGGAGGAAGAAAAAGCCCCCAGTAAAAAAAAATATTTTAGCAAATATTGATACTAAAAATTATCGTCCACCTACTACAGAAACACTCGCTGAATTAATTAAAAATCTCAAAAAGCAACCTGTAGAAATGCCAAACCTTTATTAAATCGCACTAGTTAATTTATATATCCATATATTATTTTCAGTATCATATTCCACTCGCCCGAACTTTTTATAGAAGGTACAATAATGTCGTTCCCATATTGCCAATAAAAGATGAACAAATTTAGGGTCCTTATCTAATTCAGTGGCGATAACTTCTGTACTTAGGCGACTAATGTTATCAAACTGGCGAGTATTTATAAAAAGATCTTTAATATCTGCGTTTATAGATAGATTATTAAGATAAAAGTTTTGCCATTCTTCGCTCATCCATAGGGCATTGTCTATTTCTCCATTAGAATTAAACATCATTAATATATGAGTGAAGAAATTAATTATAATCAAATTTTTTTATGTTATTAAATAGTAATGAGTGATAAGTGTAAATTTGAAACACGTAAAATAACTTGTTATAATAACCATTTAGGTGAGAATGGTGTTACCGAGGCAAAGGTTATAACGATATTAGAAAAATGTTATAAAAATACAGCTTTTTCTACATTTCCATATTTTTGCGAGCATTCTAGTTCAGATGAAGCAATAACTTATACTAACAGTGGGAACTGTATAGCATTGTCATTATATGTAAAAAAAGAATTAAAAAAAATTTTTAATATTGAAAGTTGTTTAATACCCGCCACTATTCCAAAAAAATATCAACGCCAGGGATATCGCCCTATTTCCCACGTAGCATTACTTATACCTATTGATAACTCTTCTTCAGATACTGGGGTATTTATTGTAGATCCCGCGTTTTATTTTTTAAATCCTATGGAAATAAGAGATTTTAAAGAGGGGGTGGTATTTAGTAAAAATATATACACACAGGAAACAAACCGGGATTTAACAAATTATGTTAGTATAGAGACTTTAAAATTTAAATTAAATCTCTACACAGAAGATCAACATTTTGACGAATGCCAAATGATACCCGCGGGAACATATTATGCGAACTGTTATGCCGTTGGTGACCCAAAAGATAGTTGGAATTATTTTTTAACAGAGATTGTTAATCCAGATGAGGCCATAACTTATGGGTTTTTTTTACAACAACAAGAAGGTCCCTTTATCACGACGACTCAAATCGGAGGTGACGGTATCCCCCATATAGATGGGTATCTGAAAATAAAGGGTGACAATGTAACCTATTCAAAAAATTTAAAAAATGCTCAAACCTATAATATTAATAATATCAACGAGAGTGTATTAAAACAAATTAATAACGATATTGGTCATTTTTTTAACGGCGATATTCGCCAATATTTCTAAATCCTCAATATTTTTTTTATAATTATAAATAAAATATTAAATCTTATTTATAAATCTTCAAATTCCATATCACATTCCTCATTAGAACACTCTTCATTAGTATTAGCATTAACTGTATCACATAGTGGGCATACCCATTCATCACTTCCCATAACTGGTTTTAAATCTTCGTCATCAGTGTCACTTTCTTCCACGTCTTCATCAATTTCCGGGAGTTTTATTTTTTGTAAATAACAAGTTCTAACCAACTCTCTATATTTAGATAAACTCACTTCGTTATCTAAGAAATTACCATTAAACTCTGGATGTTCAGTTTTTACCTCTTCTTCACAATCATCAATTAGACTAAATATTTTAACATATTGTAGAAAATTGACATTAAACTCCAAATTAGAGTCTACAAATTTACCTATTTGAAGTTTTTTACCTTCCTCAATAAAATTAATAGAAAAGAATGAATAATAATTATATAATATCGCATTATTGACAATTTCTTTTTTGGATTTTAATGGAAATACGATACATTTTAGATTAACGTTATTAAGTTCCAATTCCGAATTATTTAGTGTAAACTTAATAACTTGGTATTTTACACTCGCATCACGTATTGTCTGCCTCTCCTTTTGTATGTCTCCATCTAATGTATAGGTAGCCTTTATGAGTGGATTAAATTTATAAATGTAACCCTTTTCATCGCGTAAATTATCAATTATAAGGTCAGGCGAATGACATTCCAATTCTCCCAGATTCAATGGGTCAGATGTCTTATTTTCATTTAAATTTAAAACACAATCCACCGCACTTTCTTTTATTAAATATAAAAACTTGTTAAGTAGTCTTTCTTTTCGGGATGCTATAAGTGTTAAATATTCATCAGTGCTTTTGCCTTTATCACTATGATTTATTTCGTAAGTATATTTACCAATAAGTCTCATAAAATAATCTATACTTTCCGCATAAGATTTATCTGTGTTTTTCGTATCACTTGTATCCAAACTGTTTATATCTGCTACTAATTGTAAGATCTCTGGAGAGTTTAATTGTTCGGGAGTAATTGTTTCTAATTGAGCATTAGAAAATTTACACATATACGCAAATACTTTCACATTTCTATCTTCTTCATCTAAAGCAATATGCGAACGAACACGGCGGGCGCGACCGATTACTTGGTTTGTGCGAACATTATTCCAATAAGGTTCCATTATATGAACTTGTCTTACATTTGCCAAACTAATTCCTTCGGCCCCAGAAGATGTTGCTAATAAAATCAAACATTCTTGACCATATTTATTATCAATCCCATTAAAACGTTTAAGAATATCTATTCTTTCTTGTATATCTGTTTGTTTACCAGTCCATAAAACGTACCGGCACCTACTTAATTTGCTGAAATTACTTTGAGTAACCTTTACAAGGTCTGTTTTCTTAAATTGACTGAAATCTCTATCTTGATACATTATTTCCATATCACAATTTTTTGTAAGGTAAATTTCGGTCGGACTAACTGATACTACTCTATGTGTTGTCGAAATTATTTTACCATCATCGTTTGCCTTTGTCCATCTTATGAGATTACCCGGGTGTAATTCATTGGTAATATTAAATTCCCCTACATTTATGCGTTTATTTGAAGTTATTGTACACCATTCCTTGATTTCTTCCGCGTTATCGGTTAATTCCAATAACTTTCTACTCCAATTTAATTCTTCAAAACCATTTTTTTTCAGTACTTCTGTAAATATACGTATACCCTCCGCTGTTAAAAATTGTGAATATACAAAAACAGACCCAGGTGTCGTAATAATATTTTTAAATATCTCAACATATTTAGGTGACAACCAAGATAAATTATATGGTTCATTACTAACTAATGCATGGAAATCTAAATAAACATCACTTTCAATTAAGCGACTTATCTGATGCTGTAAAAGTTCTTCGTATTCTTCGTCGATGGTAATATCATTAAATATATCTTTTTTATCAGATTCTAAATTATAACTCAGGTAAAACCTATTCAACTCAGTTTTTATTAAACTAAGTTCCGCATCTATATTACTGTTTTTTTTTATTAAATCTTGGTGGACTTCGCATAATTCCGATATTGTAGAGCATAGTCGCATCAAATAATCTTTATTTTTATCTACTAATGTATCAAGTTCGGTAAATTCGTCAAATGAATCCGGGTTAATATTTATTCTAATTTTTAAAGATAAAATATCGATATTTTTTTGGGGTGATGTTTCAGTCGCTGGTAATTTAATAGAATTTTTTATATAATTCATTAATAATAGGTCTGGATCAAAAGTGTTATCTTTTGTAAAAGATTTAATAAACTCCGTTGTCAAAAGTTTTTCTAAAAAATTAATTTTTAATTTATATAAACTTTTAATTTTGTTAACAATTTTTTCATGAGTAGGAGTTTTATAACTTAAAATATCCACCCCTGACGCCGATAAATTCAATAATTTCTCAATTTCATTCATAATATATTCCATGTCATACTTATTTTTCTTTGTGACTCTCGTAATATCGGGAGGAAACGCGAATATACTAAGTTGGCGGGTAGCTGTTTTAAAGGAGGCTTTTATATTTGCGGAACCCTTTATAAATTTGTCTAATCTAGATATTTTTTCCTTTTTCCGTTCTTCCTCCCGTTCATTACAATATTTCATAAATTGGTACATACTAAAATCTAAAAGTTTATCTTCCTTCTCTACTTCGGGAAAAATACTATTACCTTCATTATCCCGCTGGCGTTCATTATAAAATGATGTCATTCCGGTGATGTTATTTTTGAAATTTCTAGAAAACATTACATTATCTTCCTGATCAATATACGCGTCTTTAAATAATTGAATTTGGTCTGTAATAAATTGACCATCTCCTAATAAACGTTCCTTCCAAGAATGAGACGTGTCTATAATTGTATTAAAAATAGCATGCACTCCAATAGTCTTATATTCTATTAAATAATTAGGAAATATCTTTTTAAAATCTTCAACCAGATTATGTATAAATTCTTTATCACTAAAATCATTTAATTTATTTTTAATTACCCCGACATACTCGCCTTCCACAATTTTTTTTATAAACCCCCTAGGTATCCGAGTAACCTTTAATGTATTTTTTTGTAAATCAAAACGATCGATTGATTTATAGTTTTCTAAAAATTTTACAACTTCCGTATCATCTAATGAAACCAATGTATCTTTTGATGAAAGCTGAAATTCAAATGACTTAATTAACCCCTTTAATATATTATATAAAATAGAAAATTCAAATACATCATTAATACTCGGTGTTCCAGAAAGTCCTACTATTCTAACATTTTCAGCCCTCACTAATAATTCAAATATTATCCCGCCATTAAAATTTACACTTTCTGAATTAGGCATTATAAGAGAAATTAAATTGTGAATTTCATCAATAACGACAACTTTATCATTAAAAGGATTAGCAATCTCGCCGTTATTAATTTTAAACATAATGCTATTTATGTCGTCTACTGTTATTTGACTGGATGTTTTGTCCCCGACAAGTTGCTTAAAATTAGGTATTAAATTTTTTAAAATATTAATAACCGTATACGCCCCAGCATTGTACGAACATAAATGATATTTGTATTTAAACGCCTCTTTTATTTGCTTACATATATTTGACTTATCTAAATCAGAAAAATCATTTTTTATTACATAATGGAGATAGTTTTCTATCTGTGCTAACGAAACTATACTGTCAACGGTCCCCGTTTCAGTTGGAACTTCTTCAACACTAACTATTTTAGGAGAAGGAAAAACAGCCATGTCCATATCAGTTATAATTTTAGAAACTTCTTCTACTGTTTGTGCCGCATCTTTAGTTGCCTCCTCTGGTGCGCCAATAGCAGTGGCGGAAGCAAGCATTTTTGCCGCCTCTGGATGTTTCTCAAAATTAGGATTTTTAACACCCTCTTTTAATGGGCAGGTTCTAGACGTTGTCCCCGGTGCTTTACATAATGAGCAAAATCCGCCCCCTACTTGGTCGGGATTTATATTAGATAAATACATCTGTTCGTTTTCAATTTTAATAATTTTATATAATGTTTTGTCCAATTTATGTTGAATTATATCACCCGCCTTAAATTTATTATTTAATAACCATATCCCGTCGGAACCTGCGTATTTAGTTATTATTTTTTCAAGTAATTCGTGCGATACTCCTAAATTTTCTAACATTACAAACAATGAATTTTGTAATGATTGGGACGTATTTATTATGAATTTAGCAATTATTTGGTCCTCAATATCTCCTAAATTATTTTCTTTATATACTAGGTATTTTTTATATTTTGTTTGGTTAAATTCTAAAGTAGCCGAATCTAAGTAAGGGAGCCTGTTGACTATATTATCATTAACCCAATTATAACGCTGAAACATTGTTTCATTTTCTAAATTAAAAAATTCCCAATTTAAATGTGGTTTAAATAAACTTTCCCCAAACCGTTCAATTTCTTGTAAATAATTAATTTTTAAAGATGCTGGTAATAAAATGACAATTTTTTTATTTTTATAACCATTTGTAATAGCTATAGAAGCGCCTGATTTACCAGAACCTAACCCATGGTATAATAATAAACCTCTGTAGGGGGTATTATCATTTAGATAATCTGATACAAATTTTTGCTGATTGGATAGAGTTATATTGTGTAATATGGCCTTGTCTGGTTTAACTAAACCGTAGTTTTTTATTATTCTAGGTGGGATTATCATAGATTTATCTGAAAACTTTTTCATAAATTTACTAAAAGAAATTCTATTATTTAATACATAACCCTCCGGAAATTCCTCAGGAATATCTTCCAGATTTAACCTATCATAATTATCTAAAATAATCAATCCTTCTAAACGTTGCCCAATATCAAGTAATTTAACTTTTATAATAGGACTAAATACAGACCAATATTTTTTAAATTCGGATAAACCATCTATAGAGGAGTAGTTATCTGTAAAAAATGTTACTAACATAGTTATTTTATCTAATATTTCTAGTGAAGGGCAAATATCCATTAACTTAGAATAATAATTCATATTCTCCAGTTTAAAGACTGCGATATTAAAAATATCCGTTTCACTGACCAACATACCGTCTATTTTATTGATTTTTTGTTCTAATTTATTTTTAATTGTATGAATAAAACTATACGATTTCTTATGAAACGGTGGGGTATTTTGATATTGTTTATTGCTAGTTTCTAATAAAATCTCAAAATATTCGTCTGATATTGGTTTTATTTTTTTGGGTTCTTTAATGAAAGTTATTGGTATTTGAAACATAGACACAATCGCATCTCCAGGATCTTTTTTATTAAGTGTTCGGTATACTTTAATTTTCATTATTATAATAGTATAAGATTATTACACGAAAAACCCCCAATAAATTATTATATAGATTTTTTAATGTTTTTATATGTTGAAATATTACGATTTTGGGTAAGTTTTAAAACTCTAAATTTATCAAAATTATAATCGTAATCGACCTCAACATTAAATTTAGAGACTCGTGTAAGTTTATTAATTATTTCACTTGATATTTCTATAGTTTCTATACGAGCAAACCCTAATTTTTCATAGGTTGAAATATCCTTTTTGGCAAATAAATTATATATTCCATATACATCAGTTTTTCTTAACTCTACAATAAATTTAGGAGACTGCTTACAATTATGTTTAATTATTTTGTTACTGGTAACCGCCCTTAATTCTTGAAGCTTTTGTTTTATTAAATAAGTATTATTATCGGGTAACTGGTTAAGTTTAGAATTATTATTATACGCGATGGACCGGTTATCAAAATGGAAATAAATAGGAGTTTTATTTATAAATTTTATAGCCTTTAATTTAAGATTTGTTTTATTTAAAAACTCCTCTATCTTATTGGGACTAATAAATTTTTTTGTAATTATTTTACACAAGTTTATAGGAGTATATTTTACGCCAGCCGATATTTTGTTGATCATTTTAATATTATTAACATTCGTATAATTTACGCTGAAACCTTTATAAATTAGTAAAGTATCTATAATTAAGTACCAATTATTACCCTGTCTATAAATCTCGGCAGATATAAGAGTATCGGTATATAACATTTCATCAAAATTAAGTAACACTGATACAATTTTAGGATAGAGATTATTATCATTTACAGTTTTTTCTATAATTAAGTTAACATTCTCGCCATATAATTTTGTTAAAAATATGAAACACGGTTTCCCAATGGTTATATATGTCGCCAACATACTAGGATGTCTAATACTATCTATAAGACGGTCCGAGTATATTTTATAGTTGGAATTTAATACATTATATCCTACAATATTATTTATTTTTTTTAGTATATTATATTTATTTCTGTCATTTTTTATTAAAAATCCATTGTTGTTACAATATTTAATTTTTATAGTATTCATTATATTTTTATTAACAGGAAGTTTTAAATATTTTTTAAATCAAGTTTATACTAATGAAGAGTAATTAGTAATTATAATTACTTTAAAATAACTTGCTATTTAAATATAATGACCAAACAGTTAATTAAAAGTATAAATATTGGTCCTTATTCAGTAAAAGACTATAACAAAATTAAATTAACTAATTACAAAGAGGCCCCCGAAGAATTAGAATTTTTACTTAATTGGTTATTTAATTATGTAGGCAATAATATAGTCAATATAACCGAAAACAGATTATATTATTTAGAGAATGGGGAAGTTATTGTGGATATTAAGTATTATGTTAGTAAATTATATAACAAGGTCGCCTATAACAGGAGGGTTACTAAATTTGGCACCCATGATGATAATTGTAAACCCATGACAGGAGAACCTGTATGGATATGCCCACCCGAAGAGAAGGATGTCCACGTATATAATGATAGAAAACGGAAGGAATATTATAAATTAGAAAAAAAACTTAATTTATATATGAGCATTATGGGGAGTGACTATAAATTTACAGAGAGAGTGGCAGAAAAAAAATCAGTCTCTACTATTGTTAATAAAAATGGATTTAAAATTTTTAAAGTTAATAAAGATACTTTGGATAGACTGAGTAAGAAAAAACCCGAAAAGAAACTTTATAAAGTAGTGTCAAATGTGGGCGATAAGTCCAGTTCGCTTGTTATTAAAAATATCCCTAAACATATAAATCGTGATATGGCGTATAAAAGCATTAAGGCAATGTTTTTAAAATTTGGAGGTATTAGTAAACTAACTATTTTAAACGATAAAATAGATACTTCTAAATTATTGGGAATAGGCTTTGTCGATTTTTATAATCCAGAATGTGTTAATAAAATATTAGACTCGAATAAGAAATTCATATTAGACAGAAGCATATTACTGTTAGAAAGACAGAAAAAGAAAACTTAAATTAAAAAGATGCGAAATTTTCATAACCACCAAAATCATCAAACGCCTTTATATTATCAAACGGTTTAACTCCGTCAGACTCGCCCGCATTATTTTCTATATCCTCTTTTATTTCTGCCGCAAATTGTTCCATATTGTTTAATCCACTCGCAATGTTGCCGTCACTATCATCGCTAAAGTATTCATTCAAATCTAAATTTTCTATTATGGGAGCGAGCGTTTCTTTGGCGTTTATTTCGGGAGTAGCTAAAAATTTTTTTAAATCCTTGATAGTATCATTTTCTATATTACTATTAATATCGTCCAAGGATATAATAGTATCTAAATCTACAGGCGCGTCGTCTGTAAGATTAAATGGACGGCGTTCATTCTGTGTAAATTTTAATTTATGGTGAATATATAACAACAACGCGAGATACAACACAGTAACTATAAAAAAACTTAAATTCATTTATATTATATAAAGATTATTTAATAAAAAAATAATCTAAATATAACTAAAATAAACATTTATAAATGCTTTCCGAACAAGATAAAACTAAATTAATCGATTTATTTATAGGAATATTAAATATACATGATATTACTAGCGAAATAAAGTCTTTAAACGACGAGCTATGTTTAACAATTTTTAACGAAATTGTTGACTGTCTAAAAAACTCTATAGATTTAGGTGTTTATATTAAAAATGTAGACACCGAGGATAAACCAGGTGTTATTTTAACATTGGTTATTGAGGTATTGTCATCCTCCAGGTTAGAAGATAATATATCCCCTGAAGTAAGAGAACATTTTAAAACACTTTCAAATAATGCGGAAGTTATGAATATCGTATTGAAGGTAGTTAGCACTATTAATGCCGAATTATTAAAATCATTAGATAATAATAATGACGGCAAAGTGACAATTGAGGAAGTTGAAAATGATATAGTAGATTGTTTAATGAACACACGTGGTGGCGGGTGTTCGTGTTATAAAGAGGAGGCTTGTTGTAGTTGTTGCCCTGGATTTTCAAGAAAGGTGGGGAAAATATTCGCAACCTTTTTTATAAAAGTATTATGTTGTGGGTGTGAAAAAAATTATATTACACGGTGACAATAATATTAATGATTTATAGTAAATCATCCAAATTTTTAAGAAATTTCAAAACTTTTTGAATAGCACAGGGTTTATGAACAACTATATTTATACTATGTAAGTTGTCTACTATAATAATTTTACACATAAACATATTATCTATTAATAATTCTAGCACTTCTTTATTATAAATGTAATCGTAGTTAGTATACGACGGAATAGTTACATTATCATTACTATATTTACGCCATTTTAATAAATAATCAGTGTCTATAAATGTATCAGCATCTTTGATAATAGAATAAATTAGTTCATTATTTATTTGTTTTATTTGTTCATTGCCCTTCTGGAATATATTTTCTGTATAATATTTTTTTTTTACCCTATATGTTTCATTTATAAATTGAATAATTTTATGAACTGTGGTTTTATCAAGTGTGTTATCAAACATGTAGTCAGTCGTTTTTTTACCTAAAGATATTATAATATTTTGATTTTTATTAGATGACTGTAGATATTTTTCTAAAAATGAATTCATAGTTAAGTAATAAATAATAAAACGGATTATTCATAAATCAAAATTTTAAAATTAATATATATTTTTATTATATAATGAATATTCTTGTAACTGGCGGATGTGGGTTTATTGGTTCTAATTTTATTAACTATTGTTTAACTAAATACCCCCGCTATAAAATAGTTAATTTAGATGCGCTATATTATTGTGCTTCTGAAAATAATATATCCACATGTATCAGGGATGATAATAATTACACCTTCATTGAAGGTAACGTAAATGACTATAACCTTGTTAAGTATATAATTCAAACCAGTAAAATAAACACTATTATTCATTTTGCGGCACAATCTCATGTAGATAATTCATTTAATAATTCGTTACAATATACGGAGGATAATGTAAAAGGGACTCATACTCTTTTAGAAGTAGTAAGAAAGACGAAACCTACAATTCTTTTTTTACACTTTAGTACAGATGAGGTGTATGGCGAGTCTGAATTAGATGAAAAACCTAAACACGAAATGTCATTATTATGTCCTACTAATCCATATGCCGCAAGTAAAGCAGCCGCAGAGATGTTAGTAAATTCATATAAACATTCATATGGTTTGCGATGTATAATTACGCGATGTAATAATGTATATGGTCCAAATCAATATCCAGAAAAATTAATACCTAGGTTTTTAAAATTATTAAGAGCGGGTGAAAAATGTACTATTCACGGTGACGGTTCGTCGCTACGAAGTTTTATTCACACGGATGACGTATCTTCGGCAGTAGATATTATTTTACATAAAGGCAAAATTGATGAAATTTATAATATTGGTTCCGACATTAGAGATGAAAAATCAGTTTTGGAAGTTACAGAAATTTTAGTTAAAAAAATATTTGGAACGGATGACGCCGATAAGTATATTGAATTTGTCCCCGACAGACCTTTTAATGATAAACGCTATTTTATTACAAATAAGAAACTAAAAAACCTTGGTTGGACTCAAACTATAAATTTTAATAATGGCATAGATATGTTATTGGATCTATAAATTAGATTTTATCATTTTGTATAAACACTTTTTAACACTGTCTTTTATATTCATTACTTTATATTTCTCTTCAAGTTTAGTTGTATCTAATAAATTATTACTTCTTTTACCTAGTAATATTTTATCCTGTTCCTCAATTGTAAAATTTTTCCATGTAAAGTTTGTATCAACAATGTCTCTATACATCGCTAATATTTCGTTGTGACTTATAGTTCCAGGATTTGTAAAATTAAATGTCCCCCGTTCATTATTAACCATCATATCAATTGAGAGCGGAATTAATTCATCCAACACGGTCATTGAATTTTGAACGGAGCATATTTTTTCATAGGTGGTTATTTTTGTTATAAAATTTCGTGTATTTTGTTCGCTTGTAATGGGCATACGTATTCGTAAATGTAGAGCATTCGTTTGTCTCATTAAATTATTAGTAAACCCCTTTACAGTACTGTAATTTGATCCAAAAAAATTTGGAGGGTCAGATTCTTTAAACCCTATTCCACTATTTATGGAATGGACGTCATCATATTCATAAATACACCCGGTTCCAATATACGTAAAATGTATATTATTTTTTTCACAAAATAATGCTAATGAAAGCGGCGAATATAAATTATCATTTAAATTTATAGGAAGCGTTTCTTTATTTTCCAGGTAATCAATTGTAGTATATCGGGTATCTTTAAAAGTACCATGGGTTCTTCCCATACAACATAATACATGGGTTATATCTTTACTAAGAATATCCTGTTTTATTTCATCACTCTCGGCACGTAAATTGGAATATTCACAAGTAATCCCCCGTTTATCAAATTCCCCAAGATACATATTTCCAATCCACCCCTTGTGTCCTATAACATAAACTTTGGTATTCATATTTATAAAATATTGTGATATTTTATAAATATATTTATAACACAGGACTTTAAATTTCGTGATATTTATGGAATGTTACTTTGTCAGTTCTGTATTTATTGCCTAATATTCCACACGGTTAGATTTATATTTAAGA
>TARA_B110000211_G_scaffold95015_1_pt1 | contig 14157 bp, 12 predicted proteins | sample TARA_B110000211 | Tara Oceans TARA_B110000211 (sample SAMEA4397516) | marine metagenome | biome: Polar Biome; feature: [DCM] deep chlorophyll maximum layer (ENVO:01000326); material: water (ENVO:00002006), including particulate matter (ENVO:01000060) such as... | depth 30 m
TCAGGGGTTAGTGTTGACGATTATATAGCGCTAAGTGGTGGCCTTAAAGAGCGTGCTGCTGAAGACCGAATTTACATTATTAAAGCCAATGGTTCAGTGAAAATACCAAATACAGATGGCTGGTTTGCAGCTAATAATGCTGAACAATTAGAACCAGGTGACACAATAGTAATACCAATGGATGCAAGTCATATGGATAAGCTAACACTTTGGAGTACAGCAACGCAGATTATGTACCAGCTTGGTGTAGCGGTTGCTGCTATTAGCGGTATTTAATAAAAAGTAAGTTTTTTCTGATAGCTTAAGTAGAATGAAAGTATTTGTAACTTAAGTTTGTATTAGCGCTATTAAAATTATTTTAATAGCTGATAGCAAAAATATGAGATGTAAATGGATAATAGCTCAAATAATCATACAGGTATAAATAAGCCTATGATTGCTGATGACGAAATCGACTTAAGAGAACTGCTTACTGCTATTTGGCAGGGGAAATTGATTATTATTGTAATAACTATTTTATTTGCAGTGGCGTCTGTTTTTTATGCGATTAATCAGCCTAATATATATAGGTCAGAAGCTTTACTAGCGCCTGCAGAGCAAGAGCAGCAGGGAGGGCTAGGAGCATTAGCTGGTCAGTTTGGTGGTTTGGCTAGTTTAGCAGGTGTTAGTTTAGCCAGCGGCAGTGTAGATAAAACTCAGATGGCACTTGAAGTGTTGCAATCGCGTAAATTTACTAGCGAGTTTATTAAGAAGTATAATATATTGCCTGATTTAATGGCCGTAAAATCGTGGAATAGTCAAAGTAACGCAATAAATTATAACAAAGACCTTTATTTAGAAAGTGAAGCTAAATGGGTTCGTGAAGTTGAGCCTCCTTTTAAGGCTGAACCTTCAATGCAAGAAGCTTACAAAGAGTTTACAAAGATACTTTCTATAAATGCAAATAAAGAAAATGGTTTGGTGACTATTTCTATAGAGCATATATCACCTTATATAGCTGAACAATGGGTAAATTGGCTAATACAAGAAATAAACTCAACTATGAAACAGCGAGATGTAGTCGAAGCAAATAAAAGTACTAATTTTTTAATTTCACAAATACAACAAACTAAAATTGCCGATATCCGTGCTGTACTTTATAAATTAGTAGAAGAGCAAACAAAAACTATTATGTTCGCTAATGTACGAGATGAATATGTTTTTAAAACAATTGATCCAGCGATAGTACCAGAGAAAAAGTTTAAACCTAAAAGAGCATTGATTTGTTTTATTGGGGTCGTATTAGGTTTTTTTATTAGCTGTGTTTTTGTTTTAATAAGATATTTTATTAAACAGGGAAATAGTATATCTATAAAAGAAAGCCGATTAGGCTAATATTATAAATAAATTTAAATAAACTTTGAATCATAAGTAACATGATATTTATTGGCCCATTAGACAAATTGGAATTTTTAATTGTTTACTAAGAGTTTTAAATCAAAAAAAGAAGCATTAAAGCAAAATAAAATATATGTATTTTGCCCAGATGAATGTGTTTCTAATATTGAAAAGATTATTAATACACACTCATTTGAGCTTGTAATTAATGACTTTTCAATAGTCGACTTTACTGAAAAAGTTATATGTCATTACAGAAGTGCGCAGCTAACAGATAAGCAACGAGATTTTTTAGTAAGGGCAACTGAGAGTGGTGCATGGGTAGAGCCATTAGTTAGTTACTTAGATAGTAGGTTAAAGTATACAGAAGTTCATTTGTTGCACAGTAGCTATTTTCTACATCAAAAAGCATTTTCGATTTTATCGAATAAGAGAACTCAAATAACCAAAAGAGTTTTAGATATAGTTAGTTCGATATTCTTACTTTTTATAACTTTACCGCTTTCATTAATGGCTGCTTTACTTATTAAATTAGAAAGTCCAGGCCCTATTTTGTATAAACAAAAAAGAACAGGCCAATACAATGAAGAATTTAAAGTTTACAAATTTAGGTCAATGCGAAATGATGCTGAAAAAAATGGCGCTCAATGGGCTAGTGAAAATGATGCTAGAATTACAAAAGTAGGCAAATTCATTCGAAAAACACGTATTGATGAAATACCTCAGCTAATAAATGTTCTACAGGGAAGTATGTCAATAGTTGGCCCAAGGCCTGAACGAGAGATCTTTATTAAAGACCTTGAAAAGGAGATTCCATATTATCGTTTCCGCCATGCAGTAAAGCCTGGTGTTACCGGTTTAGCGCAGGTTAGGTACCCATATGGCGCGTCGGTAGAAGATGCAATTTGGAAGCATAAATACGATATTCATTATATTAAGCACCACTCTACAATATTAGATTTACAAATTCTTATGCTTACAATTAAAACTGTAATTTTTGGTATGGGCCGCTAACAGCGTGAAGGGTTAAATCAATAAATGCAGCTTCATGAAGCCGTTAAAAAAAATAAATTAGGCTTAAATAGATTACTAAGCGCAATATTTATAAGCATTTTAATTTTCTCGATTTATAACCGAACACTTTCGCTTGGTTTTGATATTCGGTTTTTAGTTTTCCCGTTTTTTATTTCGAGCTTGATTCTTGCTGTGTTAGTAAAAGTAAAATTTGGTGATTGGGTAGTACCTACTCGCGCTGTTTTATTAACATTATTACTTACATTAATAGTGATCCAAGATCAAATTGCTTGGCAATTTTCTGATCTTGATAAGAATACTACCGTATATAAAAATGTAATTATTTTATATATATATAATTTTTTAATAGCTATCTATTTTTTGCTAAATAAAAAATATTTAAATGATAAAGTATTAATAAATTCAGTGCTCTTATCTAGCTTTTTTTTGTCTCTTTCTTGCTTGTACCAAGCTATAACAGGCGATTTACCATTTGTATCGATAGGGTCTTCCGGTGAAGCATTTGAGGATAAACTATCATTATTAGGTGTAAGGCCATCTGGTTATGCACACGATCCAAACTATACTTCACTACTAATGGTTTTTAGTATTTATATTATTGTTAATATAAAAAAAACTATTTTTAACAGAGCTCTACTACTAGTATGTTTGCTTACCCTTTTTGCTTCAGGTTCAAAGACTGTTTTATTAATCAGTGCCCTCCTATTAATTAGGTTAATGTTTATTAAATTAAAAATTAAAGTAATTTTCAACATAGGTTTCATTGCTTTTATTTTGTTCGGCGCTGTAATTGCTTTCTCTCTTTTTGAACACTTATCAACGTTTTCTCAGCGATTAGTTATGTGGCGGTTAGCTCTTGATGGGTTTTACGAAAGACCGGTATTAGGGTATGGGATAACAGGGGTAAGGAGTTTACTCGAGTTAAGTATGCGTTATGTTCAACCTCATAATGGATGGTTAGCTATATTGGTAGATCATGGGGTCGTGTTATTTACGCTTATAATTTCTGGTTTTACATATATGTTATTTAATACGCAAAAAAGAGCTAATAGATACCTAATAATAATATTTTGTTTTCTCTCAATTTCTAATGAAATGTGGGTATACCCATACTGGATACTTTTTTTAGTAGTTCCATTTGTATATAACTTAGGTGAAAAACGTGTCTAATCAAGAACAATTAGTAAGTGTATATATTCCCTCTCACTATCGTCCTAGTGACCTTCGTAGATCACTCAATTCGGTGCTTATTCAAACACATACTAATATTGAGGTGATAGTAGCCTTGGATGGGAAGTGTGAAGACTCTATTTTTCTTTTAGAAGGCATTGCAAATAAAGATCATAGACTAAAATTCTTAGTTAATGAGCATCCTAAAGGTGCATGTAATGCAAGGAATCGCGCTATCGATATGGCCTCAGGGGACTTTATAACGGGGCTAGACGATGATGATATAATGGAACCCGATTGTATCCAAAGTTACCTTGCGGCTTGGAATGATAGATATGCATTACTTTGTGCTGATTATTCTATCTTTGGGGTGCACTCAAACAGGTTTGAGCTAAATAAAACTGAGTATACACACTTTGATCTCGTTGAAAAAAATTACGTTGGGAATCAGGTGTTTACAAAGTTAGATACTTTAAAAAATAATACTTTTGATGAGAAAATGGTTGCATGGCAGGACTATGACTGTTGGTTCCGCGTTGTTTTGGCTCAAAATAAGCCTTTTTTAAAACTGGGAAAAAAACTATATAAAGTAAATGTAGATCCAAATAGAGAAAGAATTACAACGGGCACTAAAACTGCAACAGGTGCTATACAGTTTTTAAGTAAACATGCTGAGTATCTAAAAGACAAAGTAACATTCTGGTTGCTGAATGATCTTGTAAATAGAGGGCAAAAAATTCCCCTTTGGTTAGTGGTTGCTCTTTTGTCTAGTTCACAATCGAAAAGAGCTGTTTATTTTTTTCTTAAACATTCCTTTTTAGGAAGTTTAGTATTTTCATTAAAAAACTTTTTAGCAAAGTTTAATTAATTCATTTTAAGGAATATATGAAAGTTCTTTATTTATTAAATTCAAATGGAGTTGGTGGTGCTGAAGCATCAATCCGTAGAATGGTCGATCGAAAGTTTGTTCAAGGTAAGGTCGCCCTTTTATGGAACCATAATAATGTTCAAAAGAATTTTTGGAATGGTAGGGAAGTGACTCAAATAACAGATGCCAATTCTCCGCTTGTTGGTGCATTAAAGTCTATATTTGCGATACCAAAATACTTAAAAGGTCAAAATTTTGATGCGGTCCAGAGTCAGCTAAAAGGTGCAGATTTAATTTTTGCTTTTTTAATTTTTATTGGCCTTATAAAAAAAGATTTTATTTACGTTGTAAGTTTAAGAAATTCATATGACTTTTATTATGGGAATGGTTTTTTAAACCGCCTTATTGGTAGAGTACATAAATTTTTTATTAATAAAGCCGCTGATGTGATTGTTGGTGTTTCAAAGCAAGACATTGATAGGTTTACACAGGCGTTTGGAAGCAAGTTTAAAGTTATTGAAAACTCAGTAGATATTTCTAACTTTAAAGTAAAAGAAAAATCTCTATTAACTAAAAATATAAAAGTAGTTTTGGTAGGGAACGTTAAATACAGAAAAGGTTATGATCGTTTAAGTTCTCTTATTCAATACCTTAATAAATCATACCCTGATTATCGGTTCACTTTCTCAATTGCAGGCGGTATAGAAAGTGAGCAGTTCAAGGCCGAGGTCTCGAGTTTAGCCGGTGGTAATAGTGTTATCGAGTTTTTAGGCAAAGTTGAAAATATAAATGAATTACTAGTATCGTCAGATATTTTTTTATCGTTATCTAGAGAAGAAGGGTTGCCAATTTCTGTGCTAGAAGGAATGGCTGCTAAACTACCTATTTTACTATCAAATATTCCAGCGCATAGTTTGATTCTTGACCCTACGGTATCTGAATATATCTTATTTAATAATGATAAAGAGATGCAAGAAACATTTAGTAATTTAATTGAATCTCAAACTTTAAGAGAAGAAATTATTCAAGCGCAATATAAGAAGTTATTAAAAGATTTTAGTTTAGATCGAATGTGTTCAGAATATTTACAAAGTTACAAGACAGGTTGCACTGATGAAACTACTGCTTCTAACTAATTCCTCCTCTGGCGGAGGTGCCGAAAAAGTTTTTAATAGTCTCGTTGATGGTTTTACAAAGCATAGCAGTTGTGAAATCAAGCACCTGTATTTGAAAGAAAGTTCAGCAAGTAAGTTGTGGAAGGTTTCAGGTTTTTTTAAGTTTATTTATCTTGTTTTAAAATTTAAACCTGATGTTGTGCAATCTCATTTGTTGTATCCAAATATTATTAATTCTTTTTTATCTATTTTTATGAGGTATAAATCTCAGCTGGTCTGTCACAGTAGCTTTGAAAGGTTTCAGCGTAGTAGAAATGCATATATTATTCGCTTAGCCTACAAAAAAGCGAGTAGTATTGTGTGCATATCTGAAGAAATGCAGAGACAAGCAAGAGTATTTTTATCTAGAGATGACATTGAGAAAATATACAATCCACATGATTTAAAGGATTATCAAGACCTATCTTCTAAAGATGTCAGCCCAGTTCCATTTCAAAGTTTTTTGATTTCAGTAGGGCGCCTAGTTGAATCAAAAAGAATAAAAGATATATTACTGGCTTTACAAGCCTGCAATAAAAAAAAGAATTTAGTAATAGTTGGAGATGGCGACGCTCGTGAAGATTTAATAGTATTAGCTAAAAAATTAGACATAGAAGATAGAGTGTTTTTTGCTGGGCATTCAAGTAATCCATATCCGTATATTATAAACTCAGAAGCTATGCTATTAGCATCAGAAACTGAAGGTTTTCCTAATTGTTTAGTCGAATCTCTTGCATTAGGGGTTCCTATTATAACTACTAATTGTAAAACGGGCCCTGCAGAAATTTTAAGAGTCAGCTACGAGGATGATGTATTACGCAGGCCTTATCCTAACTGTAGTATTTACCCTGTGGGTGATATCGATAGCTTGGTAAACGCTATAGATTCGCTTGACGATATGTGTGTAGATACAGAGCAATTAAAAAGCTTAGTCAGCCATTTAGATTTAAAAGATGTTATAGATCTTTATTATTCATCTCTGCAACGCTTGCGAAATAGCTAACAAGCCTCAAGCAATTAGTTTAAATGAATACAAATTAAAATTTTAAGTTAGGTATTAATAGATAGTTAATATACCTAGTTTTATCAAATATATTAGGGTGTGTAGTGAAAGTACTTATAACTGGCGGTGCGGGCTTTATAGGCTCTGCTGTAATTCGCCACATTATAGAAAACACTAATGATTCAGTCATTAATCTCGATAAGTTAACTTATGCTGGTAATTTAGAATCATTAAATTCGGTTGCTAATGATGACCGCTACGTATTTGAACAAGTTGATATATGTAATCGTGTAGAGCTTGATCGTGTTTTTAAAACATATAAACCAGATGCAGTAATGCATTTGGCTGCTGAAAGTCATGTTGACCGCTCGATAACTGGACCAGCTGAATTTATTCAAACCAATATTGTAGGTACTTACAACCTATTAGAAGCGGCTCGTGAATACTGGAATACATTAAATGACGATGGTAAAAAGTCGTTTAGGTTTCATCATATTTCAACTGACGAAGTTTTCGGCGACCTTCCACACCCAGATGAGCAAGAAGGTGATCTTCCATTATTCACCGAGCAAACGTCTTATTCACCAAGTAGCCCTTATTCTGCAAGTAAAGCATCGAGTGATCATTTAGTTCGAGCATGGCTGCGCACGTATGGATTACCTACTATCGTAACTAATTGTTCGAACAATTATGGGCCATACCACTTTCCTGAAAAATTAATACCTTTAGTGATACTTAATGCGCTAGAAGGTAAGAATTTGCCTATTTATGGTAAAGGCGATCAAATTCGTGACTGGCTATATGTAGAAGATCATGCACGTGCCTTACACAAAGTTGTAACTGAAGGCGTTGTTGGAGAGACTTATAATATTGGCGGTCATAACGAAAAACAAAATATTGAAGTAGTACAAACTATTTGCAGTATATTAGATACTTTAGTTCCAAAGCCGACTAAATATGCCGATCAAATTACGTATGTAGCAGACCGCCCTGGGCATGATAGACGCTACGCCATCGACTCGTCAAAAATGAGTAAAGAGCTGAATTGGGAGCCTATAGAAACATTTGAAACAGGACTCCGTAAAACAGTCGAATGGTATTTGTCTAATCAACAATGGTGCAAAAATGTTCAAAATGGCTCTTACCAGCGTGAACGGCTTGGCGAATTATAGAAAGGAGTAATTTAATGAAAGGAATAATTTTAGCAGGCGGGTCAGGTACCCGTTTATACCCCATTACGATGGGTGTATCGAAGCAACTATTACCTATTTACGATAAGCCAATGATCTATTACCCGCTATCAGTTTTAATGTTAGCGGGAATATGTGAGATATTAATTATTACGACTCCTGAGGATAGTGATTCATTTAAGCGTTTACTTGGTGATGGTTCACGGTTTGGTATTAAGCTTAGTTACGCAATTCAACCTAGTCCAGACGGATTAGCACAAGCATTTATTTTAGGTGAAAACTTTATAGGCAACGATGATGTGTGTCTAGTTCTTGGCGATAATATTTTTTATGGTCAAGGATTTAGCCCTAAATTAAAGCATGCAGTACAAAATGCAAAAGATGGCCAGGGCGCAACAGTGTTTGGTTATCAAGTTAAAGATCCTGAACGTTTTGGCGTAGTTGAGTTTGATGAAAATCAAAAAGCGATTTCAATTGAAGAAAAACCAGCTAATCCTAAATCTGATTTAGCTGTAACAGGATTGTATTTTTATGATAATTCTGTAGTTGATTTAGCAAAGCAAGTTGAGCCTTCTCATCGAGGAGAGTTAGAAATCACTTGTCTTAATGAGATGTATTTAAAGAAAAATAAACTTAATGTTGAAATACTTGGCCGTGGTTTTGCTTGGTTAGATACTGGTACTCATGAAAGCTTGTTAGAAGCAGCGCAGTTTGTTGAAACCATAGAAAAGCGTCAAGGTTACAAAATAGCGTGTTTAGAAGAGATTGGTTTTAATAATGGTTGGCTAACAAAACATAAAGTGGAAGAGTTAGCTGCACCTATGCTGAAAAATAGCTACGGTAAGTATCTAATGGATTTAATATCAAAGTAATGAGCAACTATTTTTCTCAAAGAGAATGGGATAGCCAGTTTTTCGAGCGTAAAATATTTTCGTTAGAATTACCTGTTCCTAAGATAAAAAGTAATGATTGGCCTATAGACTCACTTATAACTATAAAAGCTAGCTCTACAGATTACCTAAGCTTAAATACTATAAATGAGTATTGCTTTAGTTTTATTGAAGGCGAGTTGGTATTTAAAAAAGATATCAAAGCAAATTCAAAAGCTTTTACAAGTTTTGAAGCTTACATAGCTAATCATGGCGCTATTGAAGAGCTTAAATGTATCGTAAGTGACTTATATATTAATAGTCGCTTTCGAGAACCTTGGTTTTCGGCACAAGAGCGAGACAGCTTTTACCAAAAATGGGTTGAAAATGCTGTCCTTTCAAAGTTTGATGATTGTTGCCTAGTGATAAAAAATGATGGTGCTATATCTGGTTTTGTAACAGTCAAGATTCGAGAGGAAGAAGCAACAGTAGGGCTTATTGGTGTTGCTTTACCCTATCAAGGTCAGGGTTTAGGCAAAAAACTACTCGCACTTGCTGAAAGCTATTGCATTGCTAAAAAAGCTAGAGTAATTAAGGTTGCAACACAAACAAGTAATATTTCGGCTGCAAATTTATATAGTAAAAATGGTTTTGCTATTGCTGATATTTCGTATTGGTTCTACAAACAGGTTTAAAGATGATCCCTTTCAATATGCCTCCTAAGACAGGCAACGAGTTAAAATACATAGAGCAAGCTATTAACTCTGACAAGTTATGTGGTGATGGGCAATTTTCAAAAAAATGTGAAGCATGGATAGAAAGTAATTTTAATACCACAAAAGCGCTGCTAACGCCTTCGTGCACAGCAGCTCTAGAGCTTGCGGCTATTTTAATTGATATTCAGCCAGGCGATGAAGTTATAATGCCTTCATATACATTTGTATCTACAGCTAATGCGTTTGTATTACGTGGTGCAAAAATTATATTCGTTGACGTTCGCCCGGACACAATGAATATTGATGAAACACTCATTGAAGCAGCGGTTACGGCTAAAACAAAAGCAATAGTGCCAGTACATTACGCAGGTGTAGCTTGTAATATGGATACAATACTCGCTATCGCAGAAAAACATGACTTGTGGGTAGTAGAAGATGCAGCACAAGGCGTAATGTCTACCTATAAAGGTAAAGCACTAGGAACTCTTGGTCATATAGGCTGCTATAGCTTTCATGAAACTAAAAACTACTCATCGGGTGGCGAAGGTGGGGCAATTTTAATTAATGACCCTAAGCTGGTTGAGCGAGCTGAGATTATACGTGAGAAAGGAACAAATCGCAGCCAGTTCCTGCATGGCATCGTCGATAAGTATACGTGGCAAGACATAGGGTCAAGTTTTTTACCAAGCGAGTTACAAGCGGCTTATTTGTATGCCCAACTTGAAGCAGCAGACACGATAAATAATTTTCGTTTATCAATATGGGATTATTATTACAGTAAACTTAGCCTAAAACTAAAGACTGAACAGTTACCCTATATTCCCGATTCAATAAAGCATAATGCGCATATGTTTTATATAAAATTAAGCTCAAATGAAAAGCGAAATGAATTTATCAGTTATATGAAAAAACAGGGTATTACAACACCCTTTCATTATATCCCACTGCACTCAAGCCCTGCGGGAGAAATGTTTGGAAAATTTGTAGGTGATAATACTTACACGACCCATGAAAGCGCAAAACTTGTCCGTTTACCACTGTACTTCGGAATGACCCACGTTGAACAAGAAAAGGTTGTTAAAGCTGTTGAGGAATTTTTCTGTGGGGGCTAAAAAAATATTACATGTAGCAGAATGTGATAAATTTATTCCTCCATATATTAGATTTATAAACCAAAACTTTAATAGTGACGAGCATGAGTTTTTAATTAAAAATGGCATGGCTGATGATGAGCTTGAAGATGCTAAGAATATCTGCTTGTCAGGGCGTTCGACTTTATTAAAGGTAAAGCACCATACTCAGTTAATAATAAAAATGCACCGAGCTGATAAAATCATATTACACAGTTTAATCGATATAAAAATGGTTCAAATACTGAGTGTTATGCCTTGGTTGCTTAAAAAGTGTTATTGGATGATATGGGGAGCAGACTTATATGCCTATCAACTAAAGCGTGTCACTCTCAAAGAAAAAATAAATGAGTTTTTAAGGCACAGGGTGATAAATCGGCTTGGGCATTTAGTTACATATTTAGAAGGAGATGTAGCCCTTGCAAAAGACTGGTATGGGGCAAAAGGAACTTACCATGAGTGCTTAATGTACACGAGTAACTTATACAAACAATATAAACTTCCCGAAGTTGATAAGGTGAGAGTTAATATTCAAGTAGGCAACTCAGCCGACCCGAGTAATAATCATATAGAGGCGTTGGAAAAGTTATTACCATTTAAACATCAGGATATATGTATTTATGTACCTTTGTCGTATGGGCATCAAGAATATGCACAGCAAGTAATAAAGCAAGGTAAAGAATGGTTTGGCAAAAAGTTTAAACCCCTTACAGATTTTATGCCATTTGATGATTATTTGTTATTTTTAAGCTCAATTGATATTGCCTTTTTTAATCATAAACGCCAGCAAGCCATGGGCAATACAATAACTTTATTAGGCCTTGGAAAAACGGTTTACTTGCGAAGTGAAACCACGCAATGGAATTTTTTTGCAGAAAAGGGTATTAACGTTGGCGATATTGAAAAGCTCAGTAATTTAGATTGCTACAAATCACATAAAAATATTGAAATAATAAAAAATTACTTCTCTTCAGAGAACTATAAAAATCAACTTACCCAATTATTTGATAAGTAACTACTACAATATCTTTAATAGTCATTGTTTTTATAAATAATACTCTATTAGGGGTTTACTCGCATTATGGAACGAAAAAAATATGACCCCCAAAAAAATCCTGTCTTTTGCATTGGGCCCTGTGGGTGGTGCTCTTTTAGGTTTTGTTAGTTTGCCAATTATCACTTGGTTTTTTTCCCAAGAAGATATTGGCCGTATAGCCATGCTAAATGTGGTGGTAGGTTTTTGCACACTCTTCTTTAGCTTAGGGCTAGATCAAGCGTATGTACGTGAATTTCACGAAGTAAGTAATAAACCAGCCCTATTAAAAGCGTCATTCTCTCCTGGCTTAACCTTATTAATTTTTAGCTTATGTGTACTACTTAGTTTCGATAATGCAATTTCGTTATGGCTATTTGAGGTTGATAGCCAATTACTTAGCCTGTTAGTAGCTTTAGCTATTTTAAGCGCTTTTATGTCTAGGTTTTTATCTTTAATTTTACGAATGAATGAACAAGGCTTTGCCTACTCAATGAGTCAGCTACTTCCTAAGCTACTTTTGATTATTATTATCTTAGGCTATGTTTTATTTTCGGTTAATAAAAATATTACCAATCTGGTAATAGCCAATGTTGCAACTATATTACTCGTTTTTTTTATATACGCGTGGAATACAAGAAAGGAGTGGATTGCAGGGCTTAAGGAAAAGCTAGACTTTAGCCAGTTAAAAGGTCTTTTAAGCTTTGGTATGCCACTAATTTTTGGCAGCTTAGCATTCTGGGGACTAACTGCGTCAGATAAAATATTATTAAAAGAGCTCTCAAATTTTGAGCAGTTAGGGCTTTACTCTGTTGCTGTTAGTTTTGCTGCCGCTGCGACCATTATTCAGAGTGTTTTCTCTACTGTTTGGGTTCCCGTTGTATATAAGTGGGCTGCAGCAAATGAAAACCTTGATAAAATATTTAAAGTAAACCGATATGTATTATTAGTCGTTATCATTTTATTTTGTTTGGCTGGCCTACTCTCTGCGGTAGTAACGTTTATACTACCGGATAATTACAAAGCGGTTCAGTGGATTTTAGTTCCGTGTTTAGGATATCCATTGCTTTATACTCTATCCGAAACAAGCGTCGTAGGCCTAGGTATTACCCGCCGCACCGGATTTTCAATGTTTGCTTCTGTAGTTGCTTTTGGAGTTAACTTGCTAGGAAACGTCTGGTTAATTCCAAAGTTTGGTGCAATTGGCGCCGCTATAAGTACGTGTTTTTCTTTCTGGGTATTTTTTATATTAAGAACTGAATTTTCTATTTACTTTTGGAAAGCAATTCCTAGGTTGGGTATGTATATTTATACAACTTTACTGGTATTTGGTTCTGTTATACATGCATTATACGGTAGCAGTTTACAAAATTATTTTGCGTTATATTGGTGTTTGATATTATTGAGCTTATTGTTATTTTTTAAAAATGAAATTTCTGAAAGTAAAAACTTTATTGCCAAAAAAATATCTGGAATTAAGTCTTAGCAAACTTTCTTTGACTGCTACAATTAGGTTAACCACAAATAAATACGTAAACATTTTTAAAGTTAGCCTAATAAAATATTCAACCACTTCACAAAGCCACTATTAACAGTTATTTGACTGCACTCTCATGACTTTTTTGAAGGAAAAATAGTCTAAATACAAGTGTTTAATTATCTTCTATTTGAAGTATGTACGTATCAGCTTTAAGTGATTCTTAAATTAAAGCTTTATTATTTACCTATCTCAACTTCAACATCATTACCTAAAACTTCTTTGTACTTATTCGCTAACGCGTTTTTTGCATCATTATCGCCATGCACAATTTTTATATGGCTTGGCTTTTTATGCATACCTGTTACAAATTTAATTAATCCGTTTTGATCTGCATGGGCGCTGTATCCACTAATTGTATGTACTTTGGCCTTTATAGTAATGCGAGCATCGTTTATAAAAACATACCCATTACGTGGGCCATATTTTTGAATTTCGCGACCTAACGTTTTGTTTCCTTGGTAACCTACAAACAATACATCGGTGGTTTTGTCACTTAAAAATCGCTCAAGATAATTAACTATACGCCCACCAGTACACATACCGCTTGCCGCTAATATTATTGCTGGTGTTTGCCGCCTACTTAAATAGTTAATAACAGCCAAGTGCTCCTTGTGTGTATCAACCGTAGTTAGGTTTTTAAAATCGAGCGGGTGCCTACCATTTGCAACTTTGCGTTTGGCTTCGCTATCCCATAGGTGCTTAAAGTTTTTGTATTGCTCAGTAAAATTAGCTGCCATGGGGGAGTCGAGTATTACGTGAATGTCTCGCCACTTAGACTTTTTAGATGAGCCATGTATGAGTTGCTCAAGCTCATATAGTAGCTCTTGTGTGCGGCCAATACTAAAAGCAGGAACTAAAACAACGCCGTTGTCGGCTACGGCGCGTTCAATAATGTTTTTTAGCGTTTTTGTACGCTCTTTACGGCCTTGGTGATTTTTATCGCCGTAGGTTGATTCAATAACTAGAGTGTCGGCTTTATAAGGCGGCTTAGGTGAAGGGAGTAGTGGGGTATACGGCGCGCCTAAGTCTCCTGAAAATACAACGCGATGTTTGTTGTTATCATTATTTGTAA
>TARA_B110000211_G_scaffold56032_1_pt1 | contig 14051 bp, 8 predicted proteins | sample TARA_B110000211 | Tara Oceans TARA_B110000211 (sample SAMEA4397516) | marine metagenome | biome: Polar Biome; feature: [DCM] deep chlorophyll maximum layer (ENVO:01000326); material: water (ENVO:00002006), including particulate matter (ENVO:01000060) such as... | depth 30 m
AAAAACATCTGCCTCTAAAAGTGTGGACTGTTTACCCATTAAATCAGTAAACGTAAAGCACAGTGCAGCCAGTAGCCCCCATTGCGCCCCTTTTAAATTATTAATAGAGATATCTGAAGAATATCTAATAATACAAAGACCACAAAAAATAATTACAAATCCAATTAATTGAATGGATGTTAACGTCTCATTCCAAAGTAAAAAGGCAAAGATGAGGACAAACAAAGGCGTCAACCCTGCTAGAACGCTGATGAGTGATGCTTTTCCTACTGAAAACCCTTTGTGTAAAACAGCGTTAGCGGCAAAAGATCCAAAGCCTAGCCCCATACCAACAGCTACATCAGCCCAACCGTACCATCGTTGATTTAACAACAGTACCCCTACTACGCTGATGATAAAACCTATACTGAAAACACCAAATAGTAGTAGATCGCGATTTAAGTTTTTCTGCGATGTCCATTGATACAAGATCCCTCGCAACCCAAAGAAAAATGTTGCGAGCAACGCATAAACAATCCACATAATAAATGAATCTCATGTTCGTAATGATTTGATAGCTTAAAGTGAAAAACAGCGCTTATTAATAACCTGTTCTATTTCTTAATGTGTCGGGTTTTATTATTTATTCGATTATATGCTTTATTAATGATTATTTTATTTCAAATACATGAAAGCGTTAGCGTAGCTAAAGAACGCATTTACTAGACAGTTTTGTATGAATGGCAGATAGTTAGTAGAAGCCTACTTCATAGCCGCTTCACTACCCTTGAAGGTATTAAGCGACTGCTTCAGACAAGGAGCAGACGGTCAGGCTTTTGTTACTGGATTTCTACTATGTGCCATTTTCGGCCACTTAAGCGCGGCTCCTTAAAACTAATAAAACCAAATTAACGGACGTTCATATAACTCATATTTGGACAAAAAAGCGTTAGACATATTGATATTAAAGCCTTGGTAAGCTGCGAAAAATAGTTGGCTTTAATTGCGGAACACGTGCGAAAGCCAACTGTTCTTAGTCCGATTAAGCAACTTGTTTAGATGTGCCAAATAAATACTCTAAGAACCTTGTAAATCAGCTAAACGAGAAAACTCTTTTTCAATTTCTATATTGTCAATTGTAACATGTCCTTCTCCCCCTTGAGCTTGATCAAACCGATCAATCTCAAGCCTTTTTAATTTAAAGTAATCATAACTGTATCTACCTTTTTCACTATCGTTATTAACTTGGCCACTACAATATATAAATAATGGGAAGCGGAACATAGCCGGCGTATTTAACAGCTTTAAAATAAACTTGAAATTTTGGGGGAAAAGTTTATGGTAAGGTTTGTATAAAAAATAAGCAGATAAACGATTTCCCGACACCGTTCAGTAGTTTAATAGGGATATAACTAAAACAAACGGACTTTCAAAATGACCACTGTCGACCAATTTACTTCTGACAATTTCATAATTTTGCTCGACGAATATTATGTAAAGCTAGAATCACGTATCAAATTTTCTCCCCAAAAAGCTCCAGACCTTGCCAAAAAGCTTAATAAAAAAATTAACGTACCAATTATTATAGAAGCCAAGAAAGAAAAAATTCTAGAGAAAATTGCCATCAAAGTAGACAACTTTAGTAAACCTCCCATTTTTATTATTCATCAAAATAGAGAGCTAAGCTGCTGCTTCCTGCACCATATACAGCAGCGAAGTAATTTGGTGATAAGTAACTCACTAAAAGGTCATTAATTAAAAATGAAATACATAATAACAACAATATTGCTATCAGGCATAATGACGAGCTGCTTCGCCATAGCCGAAGATATAATTTATGTTGATAAACGAATAATGTCTGAAACGAAGCAATTCGAAGTCCATTTTTGCTACCGTCCTTCAGCTGATTTTTTTGGTAAACCGGGGCACGCCTATGTCGCATTTGCTGAGTTTGAGCAAGGAAGCAACAAAACAAAATTCCACGCATTTGGCGCAACCTCAGCGGATATTATCGATATTTTCGGTGGCGAAGGTTACCTAAAACCTGAATTCCAATCCCACATCAGGCAAAACTGCTTAGTGGTGCAAGTCAATTCAGATTTATATAGCAAGGCTTGGGATAGAGCAAAACCACTCTTTTCAGAGCCCGAATACGCTTACTGGAATTATCATCTCACTGACAATTCGTGCGTTGACTACGCCCGAGCGATAGCCAATGCCATCGGATTGCAAAGCAACGATGCCAATGTCCCCATAAACTTTATTAAAACACTACAACAACAAAACAATTGATGATTAATCGATTTAAAGAGCTCCTTTTGGCAGCATAAATGGAGTATATAGAATGAGTAGTTGTCAAGGAGTAAGTCTATTAAGAGGCTATAAAGGCACGACAATTAAACTAATATTGATGAGTATAATTATACTCCTTAGTTCCAAACTAGATTCAGCCGAGTATTCTCCCACACTGACAATATTTAAGGAACAAATTAACGCTTATTCCAACTACCTCTGTGCTTTGCCCGATGATATTGTAAGCAGCAGTGGCACCAGTTATATCTGTGATGAGCAATTTAAAGCAGATATAGAAAGCCAGAAAAACCAGTTAAAAGAACTAAAAGAGCATCTGCTCTCTAATTTGACCAATATTTTATTATTTAGAGTGCCATCATTAAGTTGTGAGATTAAAGATGGTGAACTAAATCTGAAACTTGGTACCAGCGAACCAATCCAACTCCCCATAGACCAAGCACTTTCACAGCTGGATGCTCTGGCCTTTAAGCCAATGTTGGCGATTCTGGAATTACAGGAGTTAGCCTTTGCACTGCAAAACAAAACAGCAAAACATACCGCTAAAGCCCAACAACAACTCTGTAATGCCTACCAGACCCAACAAAAGTTTGTGACCTGTTATCAACAACTCTTCCAGCCAGGCAATGCCGGGCAAAATGCCAGCCAGGTAGCGGCTTGTCTGGCTCATATTGAGCATAAAGAATTAAAGGAAGTCATGGTAGTAGAGCTGTCGCAGACCCTTGGCCGTTATCTGCCAGAAATAAGTCCTTTTTTATTAGAACAGCTACAACAACAGCAAACTGCACTAGAAACTGCGCTGGATGATTATGCTCAACTGCAACAACTGCTGAATACAATAATTAACAATACTCTACAGCAATACGTAGAGTGGAAATCCAACATTGCCATAGTCCACTACATAGCTCGTCAGGACGCCGCTTTGATCAGGTTACTTGGCATTGACCATAAAAAATTCCAACAACTCGCTAAAAAACTTGCCGATGACAGTTATCAGAATATCTCTGACTTATCTGAAGAGGCTTATAAAAAATCCGAATTTAAACGCCATCACGACACCCTGAAAGCACAAATCAAGTCGTATAAACAACAGGCCTCGCAACTGGTAAATAACCTGAAAACTCAATTGCAGCAGCTTGCTAATAATTGGCAGCAGGAAGTCAAACAGGCTGTCACTGACTATGTCGTAGAGCAAACATCACAATTTGTCGAAGATTCTCTGGGCCAAATTGGCCTTTCCTTTACCTTTGAACAACAAAAAGAGCTGATCAACAACCAGTTCGCTTACAGAGCCAGTCTGTATTACCACCTGAACCAGGACAACATCAGCCTTGAGCAAAACTGCAATGATACTCAAGTGTCATGTCTGGGGCCTGATGGCAACTCAGTATCAACCAATACACAGGCTCAGCAAGCCTATGAAAAAATTGAACTGGGCATTTATATCGACGACATAGGTATTGACAAAAAAGATTCAGGACAGGGTTATAACTACAAATATTTAGGCAAAGCATTAAGGGCGAATACCAGAGTGGACGAGCAAAAGTTGCGAGCGGCCCTTTTCCGGTTAGGTTTGCCCAATGTTATTCAATTTAAAAATATCAGTATTGTTGCTTCAACCGATTTACAAAATATTACCCTGCAAATTCCTGTTACGATTTTGGCTTACAACAGCGGAAAGGTGCTTGATCTGAAAGTTGTAGAAAATGGCAAAATTGTCGCGCCAGTAAAAGCCATTACAACCTTTGTTGAACAAACCGCCCAGGCTGAAATAAACCGGGCGATCCAGCGTTGGTTACAGGACTTGCCTTATCTACAGGCATCTCTGAGCCATAACGATCTGAAATTAGCCTTCGATGCCACCAGCTTAACGCTTAAATACCAGATGGAGTCTTCAAGTATTAAAGGCAGTTTTGCTTTTAACCTGAATAAAGGCCCGCAACTAGTTGGTATTATTCCTATCAGTTTTGACTTAACCCATGATGGCGTTAACTTTGCTAAAGTGACTTTGGACAAAACCCTAAGAAAAGCCATTGATGCCGAGTTAAGGAACCAGCTAGCCTCTGTCATTGATCCTGACGTTCTAGCCTATATTGAGCAAATCATTCCAATATTAAAAAGCCGTTCTTTTGGTTTCCAGCTAGCTTTATCTGGCGAATTGCTTGGCTGCCGGATGGATACTCAGCTTTATCTGGACTACCCGTTTAACAATATTAAAGGCATGTTAAAAAACAGTTTGGATGGCTTAACAGAACAGGCCCAAAACTGCGCCCAGCAAAAAACCATCGAGCTGGCCTGGCAGCAAGTTCCGGCTATTGATTTTACTCAGCCACTAAATCTGTTTGGCATTGAATTCCAATATATTGACCATGAAAGAATATCAGCAACAGAATATAAAGTGTCAATTAAGGCGTCGCTGGATAATAAGTCATTAACCATTGAACAATTGCCCCTTGTCTATAACAACGGTCGTTTGGGGGCCCACCTGCATAAAGCCCAATTCCATTCTAAAGATGCCGAAGAGTATCTGGCAAAATTAGTCCAGCCAATACTCGAAATGGGCCCTGAAAACCTGCTTATTGAAAGAGCGGGAATCGATAAAGGCGGAATATATTTTTATGCCACACTGTTAGATCTTCCCTACCTGGGGGATGTGCCTTTAGGCAAGCTATTTATATCCTCTGCCGCGCAGGATGTTCGCTCGGTATTATTGAATGCCACCAAAACCGCTTTAACCAGTTACCTTAATAAAGAATTAGCTAATGCCCTTGATATTCCAGACCTTGGGCCATTGGAAAACATCAGCCCCAACATCAGCATTACCCCTAAATTAATCATTGGTATCGCGGCCGATCTGAAACTATATGACGATCTGAAATTGCCGGTAAAAATCGATTTATTACAATTCAAAATACACCAGCCAAATATTGATGATGCGTTAAAACAAAGTGTCTTAGCTACCCTCACCTCCCTGGCGCCAAGTCAATTTGGTGTGTTTGAATTTATCAGTCCTCCACAACTGAAAAAAATCCCCGAACATGGCGTTTATGGAGTCAGTTTTGGTGCCAAAATAGATCTTGGCTTTTTAGGCGTGGTATTTAACCGGGTCGCTTTATCTTCCAAAGGCATAATCCTGCCTAAAGAAGTGGGTGCGTCTATTCCATTAGCGATTAACTTAGGTTACGTAGTGATCTCAGAAGCTGGAATGATTTATAACACTCGCGAGCCTGGTTTGGTGATTTTTGGTGATGTCACTGCAGTGGAAGCTTCTTTAGCCCATATCGTCAAAATACAAAGCAAACTGGATTTAACTGACTTACCTGATGCCCGATTTGTCCTTGAAGGCAATTTAATTGCAGCAAACACCTTATCTATTTTAAAGGCTCGTGGTGAAGTCGCCCTTAAAGAGGCGATGGTATCTTTCGAAGCCCACAGTAACCCCATGTTTGAATCCATCATTAAAGCAGATTCACAGGGCCTGATTGATGGTAAAGCACAAATATTTTCCACTCAATCCTCCCTGTCGTTACTGAGCCTTAAACTAATTGAAAATGACTTTATCATCAGTGTGCCCGAGGATGTCATTCGTTTTAGAGGGGGTGAACGACTGCTTATTGGCTGGGCAGAATTTGGTGTTTTAACCAATACTCGTTTTAAAAACCCAACCGCCAATGCCTCATTCGAGTTGGACCTGTCAGGCTGGAAAGCGCTGGGAGCCGATTTAAAGATTTCGCTGGCATTGGCTAAATTAAAAATGAATGTACTTGGGATAAAAGTGAAAGTGATCAATCCCAGTGTGCAGGGGTTAACCCCGAAACTGTTGCTGAATATCCTGTCCAACTTGTTAAAAGTAGATATTAAGTCGCTGCTTAAGATGAAGCTGGATGACATCACTATTTCAGTATTAGACATTCAGGGTAATGTCCAGCAAGTCTCAGAGGCATCATCCGATAAAGAACAGGAAGGTGACGGTAACCCTCCACAAGAGGACGATTCAGAAAACTCTGACGGTGATTCAAAGCAACCAGTGCCCGAGGAAGAACGAGCCAGTGAAATTCAACCTCAAGGTGGTGGCAGCACAATTGGTGATATTCCTGTAACTAATTACTGCTCTCATGTAGCAAATGACCGTTACGTCTATGAAAGTGTCCGAGATGGCTATAGTCGTCCGAAGTACAATAAGAGCGATTTAAGTCACCGGTTTACCTTTAATAAACAGGCCAGAGAGCTGCTGTGCAGCGACAATGGCGTGGTAAAAGGTGAGTGGATTGAAGTACACAAGAAGAACAACCAGGGCTCCCTCAATTGTAATACTCCTAATAGCCGACTGGATTACAGCATTAATCAGGTTCATTCAAAGTGGGCACCTGATGCGGAAAAAAGCATATTCTGTGGCATCACTGAACGACCTGAACCTAAGTGTTATCAGAGCCAGTTATATTTTGATGATATCGCAAGTATTGAGGTAAAAGACTATCAGAAGATTACGGCCAGCAAAAACAATTCATTAGACCTGGATCATTACAGACACTATTACATTAATACACCTGAGGAGCTGGCCCTATATCAAAAGGCCCACGAAAAAATAATGAATGAAGAGATCTGTGCGCCTTGGCGTTATATTCAACTTCATTACGAGTTTGATGATGGTATCTTTATTGACGATTACACCGTCTCTGCCACGGTCGATTTTCATCCCTACTTCTCGGAGCTGGAATGGCATCAAAATTTCAAATTATTTTATAACACCAGTGACAACAAGTTTTATGCTCTATCTACTTGTATCGACCCTGATTTCTTAGCTAACGATAATTTTGCTATCGACGATTTACATAGAAAAGTTTGTGACGCTGGTCTGTTTAATTTGCCTACAGTACATGGTTATGCCGATGCCATAGAAAAAAAAGCGATCATCCTGAATAATGCTGATGAATATTTTCTGGTTGATGATGCCGCCGCAACTTATAGTCAAACGGGTCAGTTGCCACAAACCCAGCCAGTTCAGATCAACTTTGTTCTGGAAGGTATCAGTTACCAAGGCACTGAATTTTTACCTTCCAATGGCTTCAATTATAAAAACTATTACATCACGAAAAATGACGGTAAAACGGCATCAGACCACTCATTCACTATTAATGAACAAGAGCCTCTTTATCCCTGGTTTACGCCGGAGTTATTCCGGGATGAATTAATTGCCGAGTATGTTAATGGTTCTGATCTCAACGTCTGGCATCAGGATTTTAGCAAAAACCAGCTAATTTTAAATCGGCCACAATACTCTGCTGATCGTGTATCCACTTACTGGTTACGCAAAGATAAAAAACCACTTGCCGTAACTATTGATTTAACTAATCCGTATCGCAATGGCCGAAGTTTAACCGACAGTGAAAAACACAGATTAATACAAGCCCTGTATACAACCGTCATTAGCTCAACAGAAGATCGTCTGCATATTAGTTTGGGTCTGGACCGTGATCAACAGCTGGATACCTTGCTGATCAAATCAACGAATAACTTTACCGTTATTTTAACTGAAGCGGGCAATAAGCTATTGGCTGACCCGATAAAAATTAACAACCAGGGCCGCCGAGTTTCAGGCTCCATCAGTGCCTTTGAAACCTGCTTACAGGCGATTGACGTTGCTCTGCCCATGGTTACCGTATTAAAAGAACCGGGAACTGTCTATGAACAATACACCCCGGCCATTTACCCATTAAGCCTGCTGGATCTGGAGGAATGTAAAAATGTTCAAAATTGATATCAAACGAATGAGCCTGTTCACAGGGCCTAATTTTGAATTAAGTAGCCTGGGGTTAGGGTTATCAACCATAGGCGCACTCCTGTTAAGCTCCTGGCTATATAGCTGGCTGCAAAAAGACTCTCAGGCAGAACTGGTTCAGGCCTATCATTCAGCAAATGTATTATGTGCTCTGTTTGAAAAAGAACCCAGCCTGGCTCAGGGCAACTGTGATAAAGTATTTAATCACCAACTAAATGGCACTTACTCAGACGAAGAAAAAAGGCAGTTTTATAATACTCAGCCTTATGGCGAAGAACAGCTTTACGTTTTATTCAGAGCAGCAGGTATTGTTGATGCCAATGAAATATCAGTGCCATCTGACATCAAGGACTTTGCCCGTTTCCCTGCAGCAGCCTATCTGGCCCATGTCATTCAAAACAACCAACAGCTGCAACAGCTCGACCCATCCATTTCCACTGCGAATATGATCATCCAGCTAGCCGGGGCCATGGGCAATAACAACGTTATGAACAATGGCGCCAGCGAAAACCTGTTTTATCAATTTTATCTGGCAACGGCCCTCGCCAATGTCCAAATATCTCAGGCTAAAACAGAAACCGTTTATAGCTATCTGTCAGAAAAAATGCAGTCAAACGAAACCCCAATTGACCTTAATTATTTAGCCTTGAGCTATACAGACAACTACTGGGACACCCTGCCCCTTACCGGTCTGGTAATGTCTAACCCGGCACCACCATCTGACGCTGATGTTTTGTCTCTGTTACTGATCGGCAAAAAAGTCATCAAAGATCGCAGTAAAGGTTGGGGAGCAAATGAAGAAGTGATGTTGAGTCAGCTCAGCACCATGGAAAGGAATGTCACCGAAGAACAGAAATATCAGGTGTTTGACGGTTCACAAAAGCTGTTACTGTATTTGATCAGCCAGCTTCATTCCCACCAGCAAATTTCAGATGCCCGAGAGTATGCGGTTAAAGTCAGAGGTTATGAACAAGCAGGCATGTTTTTCCTCGCGGCATTAATTCTAAATATCATTGTCTTGAGATTTATTCGCCGCCTCTGCGAAAATTATCAGCTTAAACAACTATTTAAAATAAATCGTGACGCCTTTGCCCAGGCCAAAAACAATGGGGATGCCAGCAAAAACTACCAACAATTCATTAGTGCCGAGTTAAGTAACTTCAGAATGAACTGGAAAGGCACATTTTTCGTTGGTAACGACAGTGCAATCGAACGAATAAAAGCAGTAGTAGAAGGAAAATTAAATAACCCGGACACTAATTCTGACATCGAACATCTGCGAGCCGCAGTCAGCCTGAAAGACGAAAAGCTATATGGTTCCCGCTGGATCATTCGCTGGGCGGCCATGACCTTACCTGCCCTGGGTTTTATTGGCACAGTACGGGGCATTTTAACCAGTCTGACCGGAGCCGATGCTATTGTCTGGGCAACAACCCAGGCAGAAAGAGCCGACGCCATCAGCCAACTGGCCGGTGAACTGGGTCTGGCATTCGCAACCACCTTTATCGCTCTATTGGCAGGCATACTGGTAAGTTTCTTTAATGAACAACAAACCAAAAGCGAAAGTAGTTTTATTCAAGAACTGGAGTCCTGGTCCGTGTCTGCACTGGATATCCACCTGTACGAACTTTACGGTAAAAAGCACTATGGCTAGCGCTAAACGGGAAAAATTCGACGTTTTATCGTTAAGCTTTACTGACGTTCTGACTTGTGTACTGGGCGCTTCTGTCGCCCTGTTCTTAATTTTTGTCGCCATCGTTAAGCTGACATCAACAGAGTCGGTTGCTTCCGGCAAAGAGTCAGGTACCTGGACTAAAAAAGCCCGGTCCATTCAAAAAGAAATGGACAAAGGTTTTGCCACCGCCTCCTTACGAATTGTGACAAAAGATAAAACCCTGTTAGACAAACTGCGATTGGAAGCACCGCTGGGAACCCAACGACGCCGGATCACTACTCAAAAAGGTCAGGACACCTACTATGGCCTTCTATATCACTTTAACTCTGGCTTACCCAGCTCCATTCCAGCCTTTTCCAGACAAGGAGAATTGGCTGGAGAACTGGCTTTGCAACTGACCGTCGGCGGTCTGCCCAGGTTTTGTCAGGTAACAATCAAGCCTGGTCAGGAAAGCCGTGAAAACCATTTATTTTCATTGGGCAAGTCTTACGATCTTTATCTGAAATTTAATAACGCTCATGCTAACTGCCGGGAGACCTACTAGTTATGGCACAACGTCGTAGCCAACCCAACACCTTTACCATGAGCTTCCTAGACCTGGTTTCTGCTGGTTTTGGTGCCGCTTTCTTCTTGTTCTTAATTTTTGCTTCATTACCAATAACTCCATCTGGTGGCATGTTAGGCAGCACAGAATACATAGACATAGAACTTTCCTGGCAGGACAATGAACAGCTTTTGGAATTAATTGTATATCCGCCGGATGGCAAAGAGATCAGACTGGGTCAACCCCATATCCAAATAGAGCCATTGTCCGGCCAGGTATTATTAGGCAACCAGCAAACAGCCCAACTGATCAATGGCTGGCAAGCAGCATTTATAACCGGCTCATCAGCTTATGGTGATACTTCACTTCATACTAATAACAATAACCAGTACACCAGCTTCCTCCACTTCAGAGTCATCAACCCCTGCCCTGGCAACTGGCGTTTTGCCCTGAATGTCAACAACCGGCGTTCAGCATCGCCATATATGAGAGAACGAAATGGCAACTCAGAAATTACCATCAACAGAATGAATGCCTATACTTCTGCTGACGACATCAGCGCCAACGCTAATTACCAGACGGCCGTAAATGTAATAGACCCGCTGAAAAACCTGAGTGAATGGATGCGGGGGAATGCAAGCAACGTCTATACCCCAATCACCTGGAACACACCTGAGCAGCTTGTATCAGAAAATATCGTCGTCAAACCATCCCCTAACCGAATCGATATCAGCCATTGCCGGATATAGCTTTCCCCTGAATTAGTACCAATTCTTCAATATGAATCGACAAACCTTCTCTAGTGATAAATCTTGTGTACTAATTTGATTGAAGAAAGTAAAGGAGACTCGCGTCCGCCTAAATTACATGTAAGCTTTGCTTCCTAAAGCAGTTGCTACTATGGTTTACAAAATGGATAAAATTGATTGGCATGTAAAGTACATCTTCAATGTTATTTAACGAGACTTAGAGTATTTAAGTTAACTAATAGTGGGGCAGATATGAGTTATCCGAACGTCCACTATGTAGAATTTAAGAAGTTAGCAGTAATCATGACGACCGTCTCTTGCTCGCTCATAGTCGAAGCTGGATAACTAAGTTATGAGGGTCCGGTTTACGTACACAACCGCCGCATACCAAAATAGCCCCGAAAGGCTCTTACTGCGCTTAGCTACCTATAAAATACCACAGCAAATAAAAAAGCCTATTCCCGCAGGAATAGGCCTTTTAGACAATTATCAATGTTGGCATCTATATCAGGGTTAGTAAATATTAAGGTATCTTCCTAACCCTGCTGCAAAATCCCAAACATCAATTTAAACCGCAGCACACACTCGCGTACCTTGGTCGATAGCACGTTTTGCATCTAGTTCTAATGCTTCATCGGCACCACCAATTAGGTGATAAGGCATATTAAGCCCTTCAACGATGTCGCGCATTGGCTCTTGGCCAGCACAAATAATCACGTTATCGACAGGAAGTAGTTGGCTTTCACCATTAACAGTAATATGTAAGCCTTCATCGTCAATTTTGTCGTAGGTTACGCCTGGAATCATTTTAACCCCTTTCGCTAACAACCCTACGCGGTGAGCCCAGCCCGTGGTTTTACCTAAGCCAGCTCCCACTTTGTTGGTTTTACGTTGTAGCAAGAATATCTCGCGACTAGACGGCTCAGGCTGTGGCTTAACACCTTCAATCCCTGAACGTGCGGTAAAGGTCATATCAATACCCCACTCTTTCATAAACGCAGGAATATCCTGGCTTGGGGTCGATTTACCGTGTGATAAGAACTCGGCCGTATCGAAGCCGATACCACCGGCCCCAATAATGGCTACGCGCTGCCCTACTGGCTTTTTGGCTTTAAGCACGTCTAAGTAGCTCATCACTTTTTCATGCTCAACGCCTTCAATGGCAGGCGTGCGCGGTTTAATACCGGTGGCCACCATCACTTCATCAAAGCCTTCGTCGTTAAGCATGGCTGCATCAACTCTGGTGTTTAGCTTTAACGTAATATTTTTGTGCAGCTCAATTTGACGAGCAAAATAACGCAAGGTTTCATAGAACTCTTCTTTACCCGGAATTTGTTTCGCTACATTGAATTGACCACCAATTTCGTTAGCACTATCGTAAATTACTACGTCGTGACCACGCTGGGCAGACGTTACGGCTGACGCTAAACCTGCTGGCCCTGCCCCAACTACCGCAATGCGTTTTTTGGTGTCGGCCGGCACAATGTTAAGCTCTAACTCATGACACGCACGAGGGTTAACTAAACAGCTGGTTAACTTGCCATTAAATACATGGTCAAGGCAGGCTTGGTTACAGCCAATACAGGTGTTTATTTCGTCTGCGCGATTTTGCTGCGCTTTACGTACAAAATCCGAATCGGCCAAGAAAGGGCGTGCCATCGACACCATGTCGGCATCGCCGCGCGCCAACACTTCTTCCGCCACTTCCGGTGTATTAATTCTGTTTGACGTTATCACCGGAATGCTCAAGGCTTCACGGAACTTCGCTGTTACCCAGGTAAAAGCGGCTCTGGGTACTTTTGTCGCAATAGTAGGAATTCGGGCTTCATGCCAACCAATACCGGTATTGATGATAGTTGCACCGGCTTTTTCAATCTCTTTACCTAGCTGAACCACTTCTTCGTAGTTTGAGCCACCTTCAACAAGGTCTAGCATTGATAAACGGTAAATAATAATGAAGTGTTTACCCACTGCTTCGCGTACTCGACGAACCACTTCAATAGGTAGGCGGATACGGTTTTCATATTCGCCGCCCCAGTCATCATCTCTATGGTTGGTGCGCTTAGCAATAAATTGGTTTAAGAAGTAACCTTCAGAGCCCATAATTTCAACGCCATCGTAACCAGCACGCTGTGCTTGAGTGGCTGAAAATACAAAATCTTTAATTTGCTGTTCTATTTCGTCGTCTTCTAATGCCTTTGGCTTGAACGGATTAATGGGCGCTTGCACTGCAGAAGGCGCCACCAATTTATCGCTATAAGCATAACGACCGGTATGCAATATTTGCATACAAATTTTACCACCTGCAATATGCACGGCATCGGTCACTTCTTTATGGTGATTGATAGCTTCGTCTGTATCTAGTCGGCGAGTTGAAGGGTGGGTTGAGCCTTCTTCATTCGGGCCAATTCCACCGGTAACAATAAGGGCGACACCGCCTCTGGCACGCTCTGCATAAAACGCAGCCATGTGCTTATGGCCCTTTGGCATTTCTTCTAAGCCAGTATGCATAGAGCCCATTAGCACACGGTTTTTAAGCTGGGTAAAACCTAAATCTAACGGGCGAAATAAACTTGGGTATACAGGATGATCGGTAACGGTCGTATTCATCATAAATCCTTAACTAGTGCCTGTTTCTTAATGCTTCTATATTCTGTTTTTACAGCGTGTTTCTTGTAGGCTATTCGGTTGCCTGCACGCTAGTCTTTCATCTTATTTACTGCGCCATGAAGTGGCTCAAAATCAGGAAGCGATTGGGTTTTCTGTGCTTCCATGGCTTTCATCACATCTTCCATTTGGAACATGCCTGCTTGCCACGTAGCCATGTAAGTTAAGCTCTCAGCAATAGTGTGCTCGGTCGCGTAATTAATCATGGTTTTAGTGCCAGCTACCGCAACGGGAGAATTCATTGCGATAGACTGCGCTACCTTAGTCACTTCGCTAAGCATGATATCTTGATCATCAAATACTTTATTCACAAAGCCTAACTGCTGGGCTTCTTGGGCGCCAAAATTA
>TARA_B110000211_G_scaffold227927_1_pt1 | contig 14023 bp, 11 predicted proteins | sample TARA_B110000211 | Tara Oceans TARA_B110000211 (sample SAMEA4397516) | marine metagenome | biome: Polar Biome; feature: [DCM] deep chlorophyll maximum layer (ENVO:01000326); material: water (ENVO:00002006), including particulate matter (ENVO:01000060) such as... | depth 30 m
ATAACCAAAAACTGTGGCACCAGAGGCCCTGACTGAGGCTTTAGCTAAATGTTCTGAAAAGTGCTGACCATAAAAAATATTGTCACCCAGCACCAAAGCGACATCGTCGCTACCAATAAATTCTTCACCTATAATAAATGCCTGAGCTAACCCATCCGGTGATGGCTGAATGGCATATTTAAGTTGTACACCAAAACCAGAGCCATCGCCTAACAAGCGCTGATATCCCTCTATATCATCTGGTGTCGAAATGATTAAAATATCTTGAATACCAGCCAACATAAGCACCGAAAGCGGGTAATAGATCATAGGCTTGTCATAAATAGGCAGTAATTGTTTAGATACCCCTCTAGTGATGGGGTGAAGCCTCGTGCCAGAGCCACCAGCCAATACTATGCCCTTTCTAGATTGATTCATTTGCTGCACCTAATCTCTCCAATTGATACGCTCCGGAAATCACTCTACTCCACCAAAACTCATTATCCAAATACCACTGAACAGTTTTTCGTAGTCCAGTTTCAAAGGTTTGCTCAGGGACCCAGCCCAACTCCCGTTTCATTTTTGAACCATCAATAGCATAGCGCGTATCATGCCCCGGGCGATCTTTTACAAAAGAAATCAAATCTCGATAATGAGCAATACCTTTAGGTTTGTTTGGAGCCAATTCTTCTAAAAGCTCACAAATAGCTTCAACCACACTTAAGTTGGTCTTTTCGTTATGGCCACCAATGTTGTAGGTCTCTCCAACATTACCTTCAGAAACGACTTTCACCAGCGCCTTAGCATGGTCTTCAACATACAACCAGTCACGTATTTGTTGGCCATCACCATAGATTGGTAAAGCCTTACCTTGAAGGGCATTTAAGATAATATGCGGAATCAATTTCTCTGGAAAATGGTATGGTCCATAATTGTTCGAACAATTAGTCACCAAAATAGGCAACCCATAGGTTCTACCCCATGCTCTAACAAGATGATCAGAACTTGCTTTAGTGGCTGAGTAAGGAGAACTGGGTGCATAGGGCGTAGTCTCGACAAATAAACCATCCTCACCCTCTAAATCTCCATAAACCTCATCCGTAGAAATATGATGAAAACGAAACAGTTTCTGCATAGACGTATCAAGACTATGGTAATAACGCCGAGAGACCTCTAAGAGATTAAACGTACCAACAATGTTAGTGGCGATAAAATCAGCTGGACCGTCAATTGACCGATCGACATGACTTTCAGCTGCGAGATGCATAACAGCGGTTGGCTTATGTTGACTAAACACGCGCTGGACTTCACTTGCATCACAGATGTCAACTTGCTCAAATGTATAATGTCCATTGCCATCAATATCAGGCAAAGAGTCTAAATTCCCTGCGTAAGTTAGTTTATCGATATTGACCACTTGGTGGTTTGTATGTTTGGTCAAATATCGCACCAGTGCACTGCCAATAAAGCCTGCGCCGCCAGTGATTAAAATTTTCAATACTATATCCCTACTCAAAATCAAATAATTTGCGATACTGCGCTCGAACCACATCCCATGTGTAGCGACGTCTTGCAATATCACCTAGCTCAGCCCCATCATTACCAAAATCGCTATCATTTACTATCTGAGATAACGACGAAGCAGATGAAAAATAAAGCCCTTTGTCTTCCATGGTAGCTCGGTTATAAACACAATCAAAAGCTACTATTGGTTTGTCAAAGTGCATCATCTCTACTAATGAAGGATTTGTTCCCCCCGCTGAATGTCCATGAACATAAACATCACAATTTTTTCGATAAAAAGCCAATACCTCGAGATCATATATGGGGTCGAGTAATTTAATATTAGATACGGTTGAGTAATGCTCTATTAACTGTCTTCCATACTCTGATGCCTTCCAATTCCCCACGAAAATTAAATTTATTTTCGAATCCGAAAAAGCATCGAGTATAAGATGAACATTATTCTCTGGCTCAATTCGACATAAAGCAAATACGTATCGCTCAGCTCCAAAGGCTATTTGTGAAGTCTGCAGCAGTATCTTTTCAATATAAGCGTGATCCCCACCATAGGCGATGGTCTCACAAGTAATGCTGTAACTGGTCTCTACGTACTTCGCAATTGCTTCATTGTCGGCGACAACTATCGACGAAAACTTTACGGCTAATCGCTCTGAAAATTTTAAAAAAACCTTTGCAAATCCTTTCCATTTTTGCCGCTTCCACTCTAAGCCGTCAATGTTAGTGACAACATTTACTGTTGGACAAAACAATTTTACTAAGGGAAGCACAATAGCGCCAGACGTGCCCAAAACAAGAAGATCTTTGTGGCCCGTCAACAGCGCATGTATAATTGACCAAATATCATAAACGATACTCTGCACACCATTTGCGCTTAAAGGTATGTAAATCAAGTTAGCATTCTTATACGCCGTTACTCTCTCAGCATAATGCGGACCTGAGCAATAAACTGTATAACCCTCAGAGGCGTCTTCAATCAGGTTTTCCACCAATGTTTCGAAACCACCGTATGATGCTGGCACACCAACCGTACCTATTATGGCTATCTTCATAAGATCACAAATATCTCAATGTTAAGAACCCTAAGCGGCCTTGCTGTGTCGATTAAATTAGCACTAAATTTATTCATAAGACTTCAAAATCTTTTGTCTTGCTTGACAGTAAAGTATTTAGGAGGGGCACAATCATATCTAATGCTGTCATCCCTAAGTTGTAAGTTGTTCCTTTTCTCTAAACGCTGCAAAAAAAGCAATCATCAAAACCAGCGCAAACACCTGATGCTTTGATGTGTTCGCGTTAGTTAATCCAGAGAAGCAAAAGCCAAATAGGGCGTAATAATAGGGATTCACTACAAAACTGTTACTCGATTTTTTGATAAAATATATTATTGGTTTTAGATAGATAAACCACAAAAACCCAAGCCCTAGCACAGACCCGTAGCTAACTAGGTAAAATAAGTAGTCATTATGCGGGTCTAGTAGCATTTGAAATGGAACGCCGTACTCTGCTTTTATCATATTCCATTCAGCAAAACCGACCCCAAAAGAAAGATTGTCGAAATACATTTTGGTGGTAGCAATCCATAGTGTAACCCGGGTAAATATTGATGTTGTGGTGGGGTCAATTTTGATAGCATAGGCGTCGAAACCATTTTGGAAAATATAAGTGATCGCGTAAATAAAATCATCCCAATAATCAATATCAATGAATCTCGATATAGTGAACAGTATAATTGCGACAAAGATTGCAAAAAAAATAACCACGTTTCGAAATGACAATCTCGTCAGGACGTAGGTACACAGTAAACACAAAACGAATGAAAGGTATGCACCTCGGACTCCTGTCAATAACATGCCAATAAAGACCGAGAAAACGACAAGGTCACTGAAAAAAGTTGAAGAATACTCACGATTTCTTGCGAAGATTAACAATATAGTTACGAATGCAAGTAAATGTCCTAAAACATTGTTGGCGAAGTTGCCACTGGAAAAACTTCCATAAAAACTGTAGCCATTTAAAAGACTCGTGACAGAAGACTCGATCAAAACGATAGGCATAGCAATGATGATGCCCTTAAGAAATATTTCTCGATTGGGTCTGGTGATAAATACTCTGTGCAACAAGTAAAATAAGGCTAGATATCTAATATGGAACGCATTATTTAAATATCGCGTTATGTCTCCTGATATAAAAAATGTGGCAAACACAGCTAACAAGTAAAATGCAGTCATTGCTACCACAAATACATCAATCCTCTCATAGTGCCAGGTTAAAGAATCGGTCTTGCTTAAGGTGAGGTTAGCAAGTCCGTATATTAAAAAAACATCAATGTGAGTGACAAATGGAAAAGTTGCATTCGTCATATCTGTTAATGGGCCAAGATAGATAGCTGGAAAATACGAATTTACAGCGTTAGGTACTGTCAGGATAACCAAGGGGGTAACAAAACAATATCGTCGTATACTGCCAAAAGAGAATACCATTAACCCAAAAAAGTAGACTAATGAGAGCAACGATATCCAGCGATCGTATCTAAATATCACCGAATTCAATGGGAATTCATGAAAAGAAAAATACGAAACACCCGATAACAACAAGATTGCTCCATACATGCACGCTACCGCAACAAAACTCGCGGAAGGACTGACTTTAGCGTATTTTAAGGTAGTGTTAACCATAGCCTGCATATTTCATTGTATTAATAGCAAAAACTTGCGGTATTTTAGTTTCGAAAAAAAACATATCAAATGTCTGTGTTTTGACCGGTTTTGTAAGGTAATTCAGAAATTTTTAATCTATCGAAATTCTCCTTGAGCTTTTGGTCAAAAAAGCTACCGAAGTATTCTTTTAGAGCACAGCAGTGAACTTCCAAGCTTGGATACATTAATTTCACATTGATAAGTGATGATGAACCAACCGCAAATACTGTATCTAAATCCCTATACTTGTTTAATATTTTTTCAACAGAAATTTTATTGGCGATCAAACTAATCGAATCAACACGTTTTTTCAAAACTTTGTAGAAAAGATCGTTACCTAGTTTAATTCTCGGATGAGGTTTATAGTAGATAACTGTATTTTCGTCCAAAAGGCTTGAGATCGAATGACATAAAGAAACACTGTTTAGCACTTTTTGATTAAAATGACCAAGTATTAGTAGCCCAGAACTTCTCTTGCCATCGGCTATCAGCATATTAATGGGTCTCTCGAAGAATCTTGGATCTTCGGAATATCTAGTATTTTCAAGGTAGGAGTATACATGTATATCACCCTTACCAATGGAGCAGATATCACCTTCTATTAAGTCATAGTTACTTAACAAAAGAACTGACTTTACTTTTCTTAAAATGTTACCAAGAGACGTCTTAGTTACGCTATATGCGTTAAAAAGAAGATTTCCATCAGGCAAAATACACGTCTCGCGCAATATGCCTCGCGCTTTAAAAAAGGAATATAAAGCTTGGCTAGCAACGTTTAAAAAGTGAGGTACGAAGAGTCTTACTTCGGTTTTAGAGCGCCTAAATAATGCTTTGCATCGCAACAAAGCAATTAGATCAAATGGATAAATTCCCCCCAACACGATTACTTGCATCTGATCATCAAGCTCCTTGGCGAGACTTCTGTTAGTACATACAAAAACGTAATCAGGCATGTTATACGTGCGTATGACATTTTGAGCATGAAAAACATGGGCGCTGGTAAATACTACAAACACGTTAGTCAGTTCCATTTCATCAACTCCCCTTTAACTCTGCTAAACAAACTGCCGGCAGCAACTGTCAACCCTAAGACTGAGATTGCGTAAAACGTCCAAATACTCAAGTCGAAATTTGCTGTGATCACTGCAAAAATAGCAATAAAGCTACTAATCATGAGCATAGTAATAAAGTAAACTCTACCGCCATAGTAAAGATTACAAAAAGCACTCAGAGGAACGATAATTGAGAACAGAGTGATATAAAGCCCCTGCCAAAAAATATAGTTGGCTACGCCAGCGTATGACGGGTATTTTCCTAGAAAAAGACTAGAGTTCGTCACAGTAAAGAAGAAGAGCAACGCTGCGAGGGATACTATAAAACCCCAAGCCATCTGCACTCTCATATTCCTTACTAAGCTCGTTCTATTACGTTCCCTGATCAGATTAGCCATTGTTTTGTATTGGCTCGTATTAATAACACTGAGAATCATATAACTACCCCTGGATATCGTTAAAGCGATGCCCAACAACGATAATGCTGCTGTTTTATCTGTCAAAATAATTTGTAGCCGATCTGCGTTTATTACGGCCTCAAAGAGTAGATAAGAGCACATTAAAGGTATGCCTCTCCTGGACATAGCAAGAATGAATCGCCCCAATCCTTTCACAGATTTTCTATATCCAGAGAAAACGGGTATGTCCGTCAAGAGGATTGCAACCATGCACGATAGTAGTTGTGAAATATGAAAAAATATTAGGAACCAAAAAGCCTCTTGCATTAAGGTAGCCCCATATGCAGAAGCAAACACCATTATCGCGTTTATGAGATAAAGTCGACTCAACTGCGTAATCGCCCCAAGGCTACGAAAGTAAATCCTGACTAAACTAAACGTTAGAATAGCAACTAGCGCTAAAGGCAAAATGAAGTAATATATTGGAAAGCTATAAAACAAGTAACCAAACAACAATACAACGGTTAGAAATACGGACAAGACTACGTTTATCAACAACAAAGGCACTAATTTTGTAGATAATTGCTCTCTAAAGGGAAGCCTAAGACCAAATCCTTCATTGTACCCAAACGACATAAATGGCAAAAAAGCCGAAATAGTTTGGATCAATACAACGGATGACCAGCTTTCCGCGCCAAAATAAAGTGCCAAACCGATAATTGATATTGAAATAGCAGCCGCATTAATTAACCGACATACTAAAAACGTAAGTGTCACTTGTAATGACTATCTAGTAGCGCTTCGGCTATTAAAAGGTCTAACTTACTATCGATACAAATTGCGGTTTTTTGATCAAGTACTACATGTCCGATAATGTCACCCCACATCGATTCATTTGATAAAAGATTTTTGACATTGAATAAATTAAAACCTCTTACCATTTCGTAAAGATCATTACGCTCTAGACGGAGGCTATCCTTTGAAAAATTAACACCTTCAAGCGAGCTTCCATTATGATTAAAAAAGATATTCGAGTTCGGCCTCACCCCAATAACATTGCTCACTCCGAAAATACTCGCTATATCTATTGCAGATTGTAAAAGATGAGGCCTGTTAAAGGGTCTATCAATACCTATTAGCATCCCATAGTCATAGGACTTGAGATAAGATGCTTCACCAGCAAACAGGTCTAAAATCACTTGATCGATACTAGTGTTTATCCGAGAAAGATCCCGATCTCGACTCTGAACAGTAATCTCGTGAGCGTATGTCTCGTTTAAGTACTCAATCAATGTCTGATCCGGCGTCGAAACCACCACCGCAGAGAACACGCCTGATGCTATAATTTCCTCTAAAACATGGTCAATTAGATACTTACCTCCCAGTCGCTGAAAGGGCCTCGATCTGGAATCAACATTACTTCCACGTATGGGTATAAAACAAAAAGTTGATTTTTTCTGTAGACCTTTCTCTTTAGCAACCTTTCGCAGTATAACCGCTCTTGTTGAGAGAATATTGTCTTCATTACCGGTAAGATTGTCTCCATGACGACGATAATCAAAAATGATTGCATCAATATTTTTCACTACAAATTTGTCAATAATGCGAAACCAAAGCTCATATCCATCTTGACATAGCAAATCTTCGTCATAGCCACCAACCAGTTGTAAATAATCGGTTCTAAACATAGTGCAAGCACCATGTGCTGGCGAGTCAAGCAACGTTACATCTTTTTGGAAGTCATGGCGTTTATAGCTATATAAAAAAGTTCCCTCTTCATTTACAACATTCCAATTGCCGAAAACCATTGCAACGTCCTCACTATCAAAACCTGAGAGAAGATGCATAATAGCGTCATTATGGAATTTATCATCGGCATCCAACCGAACGATATAAGTCCCTTTCGCCACTGAAATTGCTACATTATTGGTTTTTGCAAGGCCCTGATTACTCTGAAATATAGCGGTCACATTATCCAACGAAGAATATTGATCAATAATGTCCTTCGAATTATCAGTTGATCCATCATCAACAATAACTAACTCAATATGCTGATATGTCTGTTCTAAAACGCTGTTTATAGCTTCTTGTATGAAAGAACCATAATTGCAGTTAGTTATATAAACGGTAACAAGCGGATTTGATTTAGTCATTGAAGCTCCTTTGCCGGTATGCCGCCAACAACAGACCGAGTCTTAAAAGATTGGGTGACAACAGAGTTACTGCCGACAACAACCCGATCGCCTAACTCTACATTTGGAAAAATAACTGCATGAACACCCAGCCAAGACCCTTCGCCGATTACGATATCACCATAGGAGTAACCGCTATCGATGATATCTGTATCTTGTTTATGGTCATGCATACTAGTCTGCAGGTACACATACCCTGAAATAAGTGTTTTGGCTCCAACAGTAATATTTCCACCGCCATTAAAGACTGTCCCCAAGCCTATTTTGGACCTAGCTCCAATGCAAATCTTCTTGTTATTTGTGGCAATAATTCTCACTAACCTATCTAATTTTACAGATTCACATATTAATAACTTAGAGTTCCGAGTAGCCCGTAGTTCGACACTCTCTCTTATAATAACGTCGGCAGCAATTTCTACAGAAGAGTCGCTGTCAATAATAAAAACGGTACTCCTTGGCACTAAAACTCCATGAGCTATACGCAGACGATTGCCAAATTTATACTTTAGCCATATTTTAAATAAAGAATTTAACATTAAATAAAATCGTCTAGATAGACCCTTTCAAGAGCAGTCAAAGATCTACTTGTTTTCTTACCAATAATTTGACCTACATATCTAGAGGACAATCCATGAGAAGGCCTGAGAATGACAATATCCTCTTTCGAAATAATGTGTCCTTCCGAGAGATCTTTCGCAGGGTATATAGCCCGACGAAAGCTTTCGACATGCCCATTTTCAATTTCAATAGCAACAGGCTCTTTAACTTCGCTGCCTTTTAATAGGTCTACCATCTTGATGTGTTCGATAACATCCAGCACTTCATCCTTAGTTAGAGATACCTTATGATCGCGAAAAACTTTACCTTGCCGATCATCTGTAAAGTGGAATTCTAGAATTTGGGCACCCATCGAAATTGCAGTCTTCAGGGCAAAAGATCCCTCGGTGTGGTCGGAGTATCCAGCAGTGGCACCTGTAAGGTGTTTCAATTTTGTCATGACATTTAAATTTGCAGCTGAATTTGGTATTGGATACATCGAGGTGCATTGGAGAATTGAAAGGAAATTGGGATCTTTATATAAATCATTACACGACCGAAGATAGTTTACTGTGGCTAACACTTCCTCTTCGGTGGCTAGTCCTGTAGATAATATTATTGGCTTATTACGGGCAGCAAGGTCGGCCAGCAATGGCCAAGCTAATAAATCACCTGACCCAACCTTATAAATAGGGTTGTAATTATCGACCCAATCGATCATGTCCACATCCCAAATTGATGCCATGAATTTTTTTCCAGCCGCATTGATCATTTTAGCTAACTCAACATATTGCTCTTTAGAAAGCTCAAACTTTTTGAAGTGCTTATGTCTATCCGGCGATTCCAATGGATTCACCAAAGTGTTACCACTATAAATTTGAAACTTAACAACATCTGCATCGCTTTCAATTGCTAATTGTGTAAGTCTTTTGGCGTAACCAAAATCGCCCTCGTGATTACCGCCGATTTCAGCTATAAGAAGTGGACCGTATTTACCAGTAAAATTCATATCTTTCCTCAGTTTCTCCACCGCGGAGGTCAGTGACTTCAAATCAAGGTTGTAAGCGGGCTTGAAGTCGGAATTAAAGATAGCTTGAGCAATTTGAAAATCATACTTTGTATCAATTGCTAATTGAATACTTGCTGCTTCAGGAGTTTCGTTGTTTTTGAAATAATATTTGTTAAGCTCAGCATCGTTTTCATAGAGAAATGAAGTGACATGCTCAAAATCATCTTCTCTCTCAAATTGGTCGTACATTTCTTCATACAAATCGACATCTACTACTTCTATGCTCATACCTCGAGGATAGGTGCGACCGGGGACATTAGAAACGAAATTAAACCCCTCCATAGATTTAACGCATGCCTTATCTATCAGGCTAGGATTCAAAAAAAGATTATCACCATTAATTCTTATGGCATGAGTCAACTCATTGGAACGCGCCGCAGCAAGAAACCGTCCCGAAACATTACTCAAACTGCCACGATAACAGCTAATATTATTACGAGTACAAAAAATCTCAATCTCATCGTCTTCAGGTTCAATTGAAGTAGCTATTATAATTTTGTTAATATATTCGCAGGAGGACAATCCATCACTAATGTGTTTCAAAACCTCCTTCCCGGAGATACATCTCAGACCTTTAAATGGCAACCTGCTTGATGACAATCTCGCTAAAATAACTGCACCTATGATCACTTTCGGATCCCAATTTTTTTTGCCGGAGCGCCACCATAGATGGAAAACGGATCAAGAGTCCCCTTAACTACGGAGTTCGCAGCAATTACACAGCCTTCCGCAATATGTGAGCCCTTCAAAATCACACTTCCGGTACCTATCCAAACATCATTTTCCACAGTAATTGATCCAACGATGTTGGGTTGCATGTTCATATGCTCACCGAGTTGCGTACCGTGATCGCTATCTACAAGATAAACATTTGGCGCAATCATACAGTCATTCCCAATAGTAATATTGCCCGATGCAAAAATCAGAGTGTTGTAACCAATAGTTGTTTTATTTCCAATATAGATTTGAGCTCTATCATTACAGGGACATAGTCGAGCGCCATTTTTTACGTAAGCGCCGGACTCTATAAAAATATTTTTCGGATAGCGCATCAAATAGACAGAAGTATCGAAGATCACAGTTTTATCTGTAATACCCAACTTGTAACGATAATATCTGGACATAATCCGATCCAAGACACTTCGCTTATTATTTTTCATTAATTGATTCATTTCCAAACCAGTTCTTGATTAATTACGAAAGGTACCAATCTAACGTTTGCTCAATACCCTGACCAAGTCTAAACTTAGGGTCATAGCCAAGATATTGTTTAGCTTTTCTGATGTCAGCCTCTGAATGGCGAACATCTCCTTCACGAAAATCTCCATATCGTATTTCACACTCAGAATGGATATCTCTTGAATTTAAACCCGCTTTAATTATCGTCGCGAGATGGTTCAAAGACGTCCGATCACCAAGAGCGACATTATAAACTTCATTCTTAAAACGTTCTGGAGCTGTTGCGGCTAAAATATTCATTTGAATGGTATTGTGAATAAAACAAAAATCTCTACTCGTCTCGCCGTCACCATTAATAGTAATATCTTCTCCATCAATCATTGACCTGATCCACTTCGGAATGACCGCAGCATATGGGCCGTCCGGATCTTGTCTCGGACCAAAAACATTGAAATAACGCAACCCTATAGACGGAAATCCGTAAACACGTGCATATACACTGGCATAGATTTCATTGATTAATTTTGTCACTGCATAAGGTGAAAGAGGCTGTCCAACGGTAGACTCCACTTTCGGAAGTGCCTCATGATCTCCATATGTTGAACTACTAGCAGCATATGTAAAACTCTCAACCTGCTCTTCTTTGGCCGCTTGGAGAATATTAAGAAAGCCCGTGACATTAGCAGCATTGGAACTTAGAGGATCGTTTATAGATCGAGGTACAGACCCTAGAGCTGCCTGATGAAGCACATAATCGACACCCACTATAATACTTGTACATACACTATAGTCAGTGGTATCACCTTCTACGAATGAAAAACGATTCCACTGTTGCTCGGACACCTCCAATTTAACCTGATCCAAATTATGCTGATGCCCAGTTGAAAAATTATCCAGCCCAATGATAGTTTGATCGAGCTTTAATAAGGTCTCCAATAAATTAGACCCGATAAACCCAGCCACTCCCGTAATCAACCAGTTCTTAGGATTTTTTCTTAATTCTTCCAAAATAATTTCATAACGTGTCATAGCAATTTAATATCCGAGAATTTAGAGGCGGTAAGTTGATTTAACTTGAGGGAAAGCATACTTTAAATCATAAATGATATGAGTCTTTTTTCCCCACTTCTCTATACTACTGAAAGGTTTACTTTTGAATTCATCATGTCCAACTGCTATCAAAATCGCATCATACTCACCATCTCTAGGCGTATCAATTAGATCGATTCCATGGCTGTCTCGAACTTCTTCTGAGGAACACCAAGGCTCTATGACATCAACCTCAATGCCGTATTCCTTCAATTCGCAAACAATATCTACTACCTTTGTGTTTCGGAGGTCAGGACAATTTTCTTTAAAAGTTAAACCCATAATTAATATTTTAGCCAAATCAACCTGAATGGACTTGTTGATCATTTTTTTGACCAACTGAGATGCTATATACGACGCCATCCCATCATTAATTCGCCGACCAGCTAAAATAATTTCAGGATGGTATCCCACCGACTGTGCTTTGTGCGTTAAATAGTAAGGGTCAACGCCAATGCAGTGTCCGCCCACTAGACCGGGACGAAAAGGTAAAAAGTTCCACTTGGTACCTGCAGCCTCTAGAACCTCAAGAGTATCTATGCCTAACTTTTCAAATATGATCGCCAGCTCATTAATTAAAGCAATGTTAACATCCCGTTGAGTGTTCTCGATAATTTTGGCCGCTTCGGCAACTTTGATTGAAGACGTCTTGTGCGTACCCGCCGAGACAATAAGAGAATACAGTGAATCTACATACTGTGCTGCCTCTTTGGTAGATCCTGATGTAACTTTTAAAATATTAGTAACTCTGTGATTCTTATCACCCGGATTAATTCTTTCTGGAGAGTAACCCACGAAAAAATCAATATTGAATTTTAGCCCAGAGTATTTTTCAAGTAAGGGAACACACTCATCCTCAGTCGCTCCTGGATAAACAGTTGACTCGTAAATTACTATCTCATTTGGTCTTATAAGACTACCCAACATCTTACTAGCAGACCTGAGCATACCTAAGTCTGGTTGATTGTATTGATCTATCGGAGTAGGAACAGTAACGATATAAATATTACAATCCTGAATGTCCTCTAAATTAGCTGAAAAACTAAGCATTTCTAGATTTAGAAGCTCACTGGACTCTACTTCAAGAGTTAGGTCCTTACCCTCTCGAAGCTCTAATATGCGCCTCTGATTTATATCAAATCCAACCACAGGAAACCTCTTACCAAACTCAACTGCAAGTGGTAATCCAACATATCCAAGGCCAATGATGGCTATTTTTACTTCATCAAAATTGATCATAATATCCTAATTTTAGTTGAACGTGACTGGGCTGTTGACCAGTAATTATTAGTTGATTATCTTATGTAAACAGCAAAGTTAATCTTGCCTGTTGATCATCAGATTAGCTGGCATTGTATCGCTAAGTCACTTTGAGTCCTGTCAGCCCCAAACTAATTTATCCATATAAATGCCATACGATAATAAAGCATTTTAAAAAAATTGAGTCCCACAGGCTTAAGATGGGTAACCAAAATCAGTCTTTTATGGAAACGTTATATTTTTACCAAAAAACTTTTCTAGGTATAACCGTGTGTCTGGATCTCGCAAACCAATGGCGAGATTCGCCCCCAAGAAACCCTGTTTGTTACCACAGTCATAGATCGCCGCATCTGTCTCAAAAGCGTTTAGACCACCTTCTTTAATTAACATATCAAGCGCATCGGTTAATTGGATTTCTCCGCCGACGCCAACAGTGGTATCAGAAAGTAAATCAAGTACCTTTGCCGGTAAAATATAACGACCAAGTGCCGCTAGATCCGATGGGGCGTCCTCGGGTGATGGTTTTTCAACCAAAGCTCTCAGCTCTACAGAATTAAATAGCTCAACTTCTGAGCCAACAACATCAGCTATACCATAGTTCTCCACGGCGTCCATACCCACCCGCTCGATCATAACTTGCCCTACACCAGTGGCTTCCCAGGCTTCGACTAGACACACAAAACTATAATTTCTGGGTCTGGACGGCTTATCTAACACCAAAACATCCGGCAGCAACACCGCAAAAGGTTCATCTCCAATTAAATGCCTGGCACAGAGTATCGCGTGCCCAAGGCCAAGTGCATCATTCTGCCTAATGGATGTAATCTTGACTCGATCGGGAATGATATTTTTCACTTTAACAAGAATCGTGTCTTTGCCCTTTTTTTCGAGTCGATGCTCTAATTCATAATTGGCATCAAAATGGTTCTCGATAGCCTCTTTGCCGCTACGGGTAACTAAGATAATCTCCGTGATACCCGCCGCGATGGCCTCCTTCACCACATGCTCAATAATAGGGCGGTCATAGACCGGCAGTAATTCTTTTGGG
>TARA_B110000211_G_scaffold234922_1_pt1 | contig 14019 bp, 13 predicted proteins | sample TARA_B110000211 | Tara Oceans TARA_B110000211 (sample SAMEA4397516) | marine metagenome | biome: Polar Biome; feature: [DCM] deep chlorophyll maximum layer (ENVO:01000326); material: water (ENVO:00002006), including particulate matter (ENVO:01000060) such as... | depth 30 m
GCCTGGTCTATAGTGTGATGCATTATAGGTTTTGTTAACAGTTTAATAAGATTTTTATTTTTTAGACCCTTAGATCCTTTTCTTGCGCATACTGTACAAAGAATATTTTTTGTAATCATTTTATTTAGATATTGTAGTTTTCAGGTTTATAATTTTCTAAATTATTATCTTCCTTCATCCATTCAATTAGTTTTTTTAATCCTTTATCTATTTTATATTTGGGTTTCCAATTAGTAATTTTTTTGTTATTACACTTCAATCTAAAAACTTCACTTTTTTGTGGTCTTACTCTTTTTTTTTGACAATTGGAATTGGTTTAACATTTAGAATCTTTGATATCCTTATAATTAAGTTCTTAATTGAAATTGCCAAATCATCAAAATTATTTTTTTTATTAAATTTCTATTTTTTTTATCACAAGCATTAATTTTAAATAAATAATTCAAAAATATATTCGTTTTTAGCATTTATATATTGTAATAATCAAATTTTATATTTTTATAATTTTCATACCATTCAAACGTTTTTTTCAACGCTACTTTGAAACCACTTTTACCCTTAAATTTTGGTTCCCATTCTAAATACTTCTTCGCCTTATTGTTTGAGGCTAAAAGCCTAAATACCTCACTTTTTTTTGGTCTAAATCTTTTTTTATCTATAATTGTTTTAAAATTAATTTTTAAGTCTCTCCTAACAATATTTAGGATTTCTTCTATAGATACCTCAAAATTACTTCCAATGTTTATTTCTTGACCTAAAATTTTTCTAGATTTTAATGCAAGAATAAAAGCTCTCACTGTATCCTCTATATAAGTAAAGTCTCTTTTTGGCTTTAAACTGCCAACTATGATATTTCCATTATTTGAAGAGGCTTGTGAAAGTATGGTTGGTATAATTGCTCTTAATGATTGTCTGGGTCCAAATGTATTAAAGGGTCTTAATATTGTCACGGGTAAATTAAATGATCTATAATATGATAGGGCCAATTGATCAGACGCAATTTTAGTTGCAGCATAAGGCGATTGTGCATTTAAAGAATGCTCTTCTGTTATAGGAATAAATCTAGCAGTCCCATAAACTTCACTTGTTGATGTCATTATAACTTTTTCTGTTTTATTAAATCTTGCAGCCTCTAGTATATTGTAGCTGCCCATTATATTATTATCAATATAACTTTTTGGAGTAACATATGAATAAGGTATTGATATTAAAGCTGCTAAATTAAATATAGCATCTACTCCCTTAGTAATTTTAATTAAAAAACTCAGATCTTTTATATCTCCAGATACTATTTCGATATTTTTTTTTAGTGATTTATCTATATCATCAAGCCAACCATAAGAATTTTTGAAATTGTATAAAACTAATGCCCTAACTTTATAACCTTTTTTTATTAAAGACTCAGTTAAGTGAGAACCAATAAAACCTTCAGCTCCTGTTATAAGTATTTTTTTATTCATGATTGATTTTATATAATTATATTAGATTACAAATTTATCATATATATTTATTAGTAAAAGTTTATATAGTTAATAAATAAATTAATAATTTTGTTTTTTAATGACAAATAAAGCTCTAATTATAGGTACTGGATCAATTGCAAAAAAACATGCAATTAACCTACATGCCTTGAAATATAAAACCTATATTTACTCTTCCACAAAAAATAAGATTAATTTAGAAAATAAAAAAGTTGAATTAAATTACATTTATGATCTTAAAAATTTAAAAGATTATGACTTTGCAATCTTGGCAAATGCTACCAACAAACATATAAATATTCTAAATTACCTAGTTGATAATAAGATTCATACTTATTGTGAAAAACCAATAAATAACAAAATATTCAATCATAATTCATTGAGGAAGAAAATTGTTAAAAAAAAGATTTTGGTATTTATTGGATATCAGCTCTTACAACACGAAATAATAAAATATTTAAAGAAAAAAATTAATAAAAAAAGAATATTATCTTTTAATTTTGAAGTAGGACACGATCTAAAAAAATGGAGAACAGGCAAACAAGGTAAAAATAGATACTTTATGAATCAAAGTAAAGGTGGTGGTGTAATATTTGAATTAATACATGAGGTCAACTTAATACAAAATTTAATAGGAAAAATAGACTATGTTAAAACTTTAAAAAAGAAATCTAATAAAAAAAATAATTTTGATGATTTGGCAATTTCAATTATTAAAATAAAAAATATAATAGGTTCTTTAAATCAAGACATGGTTTCCCCTGTATATTATAGAAAAATAAAAATTTTAACTAAAAAAAAATTATTTATTTTTGATATGGTAAATAATACACTTCAAATTAACGATAAAATAATTAAAATTAATAATTCAAAAGATTCACATCAAAATCTATTAAAGAAAAACTTACAATTTTTTATAGGGCTTATTAAAAAAAAAGATACTAACATGAAATATTTTGATCAATCTATTAATGATTTAAAGACAGCAATAAAGATGCATTCATAAATCTATTTAGTTACAACTCATATAGAAAAATTGTTATAAGATCTGATAATTATGAATAATTATAACTATATTTAAAATATTAATTAAATTTTTTTTATTTTTACATTATGAAAATTATTTTCTATGTTTGATGATATATTCTATTATATATTTAAATTACAAAATGATTATAAATAATTAATATGAATGCTTATTTTATTGATATTACTATTTTATTATTAAAAATTAACTAGTACGTGCTTTATAATGAATTTTATATTTAAAGTTAAAAAATCCTTCAAGAATGATTCTTTAATAGAAATACTATCTAAAGTAAAAAAATTTATATTATCAGATTTTAAAATAGATTTAGATCAATTTATTGAAAATGAAGATGAGTACTTAGATAAAATCTTTATTAAATATGGAACTGATAAAGGCTCAAAAGATTCAAAAAAAACATATGATTTTTTATTTAAAAACAAAAAAAATTCAATTTATAAAAATTATTTTGACTGGATAAAAAGAGATCCTAATAAAGAATTTAAATACCAGTTAGGTCTTAATTCAGCTCCTTTATATGATAAAATATTTGCACCAAGAAGAAAAGAGAAAGTTAAAATTTTAGAAATAGGTGTTGCTAACGGGCATTCAATAGCAAGTTGGTGTAAATACTTTCCAAATGGGGAAATTTATGGGATTGATAAAAAAAAGAGATCTTTTTTTTTTTACAAAAGCAAAAGAATAAAATATTTTGATATTGATATATTTAATCAAAAGAAAGTTGAAACTTTTATAAAAAAATTTGGCTTATTTGATTATATAATTGATGACTCGTTACATGAAGAAAGAGCAATGTTATTAAATCTTAAAAATTTTTTTCCTGCTTTAAAAAAAAATGGTGTGTATTTTTTAGAAGATTTTAAGGCAATTGATCAATATAGAGAAAAGGTCAGAGCTTACCAAAGAAGTAATAACGCATCATACTTTGTTGCTAACAATTATACAATTAAAGAAAGTTTAGAGTTTATCCAAAATAATACTTATTTTGAAAGTCCCTTTCTTGAAAAATCAACGCAAGAATACCTTCATAATAATTTGTCTAAACTTCATATTACTAATCCTGAACTAGAAAATCCTCCAGGACACCCATTAGCTTCAATAGCAGTTTTAATTAAGAAAAATACATAGTGTATTAAAAATAAAAAAATAATAATTGTTATATGATTTTTGAATTCAAAAAATATTTGTTTAAACATTTAAGAAGTTTAAAAATAGAAAAAGATGATCATATTGTTATTTACTGTAAGTTGTCTTCTTTTGGGATAACTAATAAAAAATTAGCAAGACTGCTAAGTGACTCAATAATTGAATACATTGGCAAGAAAGGCACTGTAATAATGCCAAGTTACACATTCACTGATAAAAATTTAACTTTTGATATAAAAAAGATACATGCCAATCATACAACTAGCCCAATTATAAAAGAATTTTTTAAAAATAATAATATAAAAAGAAGTTTTAGACCAATTCATAGCCACATAGGTATCGGATCAAAATCTAAATTCTTACTTAATAATAAAAACTTTAATTCATTTGGAAAAAATACAGATTTTGATCAGATGAATAAGCATAACTTTAAATCATTATTTTTAGGTTGCTCACCTAATGAAGCTGCAACATTTTTATTACACTTGGAATATATTAATAACGTCCCATATCGAAATAAAATTACATTAAAGAAAAAGATAAAACTAAAAAATAAAATTAAATCTGTTAAAATAGATTATTTTGACAAGCCCAAAAATATTATATTTGATTATGACTTAGCATTTAAAAAATTAGAAAAATTAGGTTTAAAAATGAATTCAGCCAATCTAAGATTTGGTAAGAGTATTTCTTTTAAAATTTCAGATCTAAATTATTATGGCAATATATTATTCAATAAAAATAAGTACTGTCTTGTAAAAAATATTAATGACATCAAGTAAAAAAATTCTAGACTTAATTTATCAATCCGTGAAAAAAAGGCCAACCTCAATATGCCTAAAAAAAGCTAATAAAGAACTAACATACAAAGAATTTTGGAATAAATGCAATAACTTTTCCAATTATTTAATACAAAAAACGAGATCACGTGTTCCTGTAGTTTGCATTCTAGAAGATAAAAGTTTTTTTGATTATATTGCAATGATAGGCACGTTAATGTCTGGTGGCTATTATATTCCTATTAATAAAGTTACACCTAAGCAGAAAATTATTAAAATAATACAAGAAACAAAAGCTAATTTTTTTTTTTCAAATAATGCTTATAAAATAGAAAAATCCATAATTAATATAAAATTTATTAATAAAGATATAACTAATAACGAAACAAATTTAATTAATAAGAGATTTAAAGATTCAAATTTAGCTTATATTTTATTTACATCAGGTACCACTGGTAGTCCAAAAGGGGTAATGATAAAAAAAAAAAGTTTAAATCATTATGCTAACTGGTTGATTAAAACATTTAAATTAAATTCAAATAACAATTGTTCACAAATACCCTCTATTGGTTTTGATCTTTCTTTGGCTGATATATTTCTTTCATTGTGTTCGGGGTCAAGTTTGGTAATACCAGAATTGAGAGATCAAATTTTCCCAGGTGAATGGTTTTATAAAAAAAAAATTAATCACGTTGTATGCACACCCAGTCTAATTGATTATATTAATTCATCAAATCAGATCACAAAAAAAAATTTTTCTCAAATTAAATCAATTTTCTTTTGTGGTGAACCACTATATTTAAATCACATAAATGCATTATTTAAAGTAAATAAAAAAATAAAAATTATTAATGCCTATGGTCCCACTGAAGCAACATGCTCCATGACATCATCTAATATAGATATTAAAAATTATTTAAGAAAATCTTCTACAACTATGTCTATTGGAAAGGCAATTCCAGGAATGAGAATTAAAATTAATAAAAAAATTAGCCATATTGGAGAGATAATGATAGCAGGAAAACAACTCTCAACAGGCTATTTAAATCAAAAAAAACTCACTAAAAAAAATTTTATAAAAATTTCAGGTGAAGTTTTTTATAAAACTGGTGATTTAGGATTTGTAAAAAATAAACAATTGTATTTTCTTTCACGAATAGATAATCAAATCAAAATAAACGGTTTTCGAGTTGAATTGAATGAAATAGACCATTATTTGAGAAAATTTGGCTTTAAAAATACAATATCTATGTTTATCAACAAAAAAATTGTTTCTTTTGTTGCTTCTAAAAATTTTGAAATTACTGATGTTATAAAATATTTAAAAAAAAAATTAGAAAGTTATAAAATTCCATCAAAAATTATTAATATGAATTTAATACCTCTTAATAAAAATGGCAAAGTAGATGTTGAATATTTAAATAATTATTATTTTAAAAATGAAGTTTAGAGAAAAAGATTACCACAATATATTTGTTAAAGTTTTAAGAATTAAAAATACTACTAAAGCTAAGTTACAAAAAAAAAAAATAAACATTTTTTTCAATAATTTCGATAATTGGGATAGCATGAGTCATGTGACTATTTTAACTTTAATTGAAAAAAATTTTAATATTAAAATTAATTACTCTAATGTAAAGTTTTTTAATAACTATATTTCAGGTTTTAATTATTTAAAAAAATTAAATAAGAAATGAAAACTATCATGTACCACTACATAAGAGATAATGATTCACGATCACCTTATTTTAATAATTTAACCAAGACAGCATATTTACAGCAAATAAAAATATTTGAAAAAAAATATGGTATTATAAAAAATTCTGATGATTTATTAAAGCAAAACAAAAAAATCTTATTAACGTTTGATGATGGATTAAAAGACCATTTTTTTGCTGCAAAAGTATTAAGTAAAATTAATAGAATAGGAATTTTTTTTTTACCAACTTTACCTTTGGAATCTAAAAAAATATTGAATGTACATAAAGTGCATTTAATATTAGGAAAAATTAAACCTTTAATTGCCTTGGAAGAACTTAAAAACTATATTAAAGAAAAAAAAATTAAACTTGATTTTAAAAATTTCAAGACAAAATACAAAAATACATACAAAAAATTTAATGATAATGTTCATAAAAATGAATTTAAAAACATAACAAATTATTTAATAAGTGACTCAATTTTACAAACGCAATTGTTAGATCATTTATTAAATAAATTTAAAATCTATCCTATCCATAAAGATATGTATTTAAATAATAAGGATATTAAAGAAATGCTTAAGATGGGTATGATTATTGGTTCTCACAGTCATTCTCACACAATTTTAACTAATATGGATTACAAAAAACAATTAAATGATATATCCACGTCCATGAAAATTTTAAAAAAACAATTTAAAATTGATATTAAGCACTTTTGCTATCCCTATGGTGGAAAGATTTCTTATAATTTGGACACAATTAGAATTTTAAAGCAACAAGGTATAGAAAGGGCATTCACTAATGGAGGTGAAGATACTAATCTCTTAAAAGTAAAAAAATATGATTATGAGATTAAAAGATATGATTGTAATGAATTTTAATCAAATATAATCTAGGTTAATAATAATTATTGTGTATATAAAACATTTACTAATATATTTTTAATCTTGATTAGCGTATTTTATTTATAATGGAAAAAAAAAAAATTATATTGATTGGTGCCAGTGGAATTTTAGGGAAATTCTTTTATGATAAACTAAGTAAAGATAAAAATACTACTTTACTAATAGGAGCTGATAACAATTTAATCACAAATCTAAAAAAAAAACACAAAACAGTTCAACTAGATATAACTAGCGAAATACAAATCAATAATTTTTTTAAAAGTATGAGAGATTTATATGGTGAAGTTGATTGTTTGATTAATAACGCATCATTTACATCAGAAGGTGCGCTAAAAGATAGTAAGAATCCAAAAAAGAATTACTTCGATGTGTATAATTGGAATAAAAGCATTAATACTAATTTAACTGGTGTCTTTCTATGTACAAAATATTTTTTCAAATATCACAATAAAAATTCAAAACTTCAAAAGATTATTACTACTGGAAGTATATATGGCTCAAAAAGCCCAAATCATAAAATATATGATGACGAAAATTTTTTTTGCCCCATAGGTTATGCGGCATCAAAGGCTGGGCTTATAGGACTTAATAAATGGATTGCTACTAAATATGGCCAAAAAAATATTAGGTCTAACTTATTATCACCAGGAGGAGTTTATAATAAACACTCAAAAAAATTTTTAAACAAATATATTCAAAGCATACCTTTAAAAAAAATGGCCCAACCAGATGAGGTTTATGGACTATTGAAATTCTTAGTAAGCGATTCCTCTAATTATATTAATGGTGAAAATTTTCATGTTGATGGAGGTTTTTTAGCCTAATGAAAAACAAGTCATACAATATCATGTTAAGTTTTATGACTTATAGCTTCTAGAGAGGAATTAGATATGTGTGGTTTTTTTTTTTATATACAAAAGAAAAATATAAACTCATCTTTAATAAAAAAACTTAAGAAAACTACTGATTTAATTAAACATAGGGGGCCTGATTCAAAACAATATTTTATTAAGAATAATATTTTTGCTGGTTTCTATAGATTATCAGTTCAAGATTTGAACATAAGATCAAATCAGCCTTTTTTTTCACCTGATAAAAGATATATGCTTTTATTTAATGGTATGATTTATAATTTTAAAGAGATTAAATTAAGAATAAAAAATAAATTTAAATTTCAGACTTCATCAGATACAGAAGTTTTATTAGCTCTTTATATTTTATTTGGGAAAAAAATATTTGATGATTTAAAAGGTATGTATTCTTTTTTGATTTATGATTTTTTAAAAGATAAAATTATTTTTTCCAGAGATCCTTATGGTCAAAAACCTCTTTATTATTTTCAAGGTATGAATCAACTAATAGTGTCAAGTGAGATTAAGCCAATTCAAAAATTATTAAATCTTTCAATTAATAACCATCAATTAAAAGAGTATTTTTTAACCAATAACTATGGAGATAAAAATGATACATTGTTTAAAGGTATCAAAATAATAAGAGGTGGAGAATATGCATTATTCAAAAAATTTAATACTCAAAGCAACAATCATATTCTGATAAAAAAATTTTTTTCAAAAAAAAATTTAATGTATAAGAAGTTCCCTGGAAGTATATCTGAGCTTAATAAAATAATACCTAACATTATTACAAATCATGTAACAAGTGATGCTGATGTTGGTGTTGCTTTATCTAGTGGAATTGACTCTCGATCTATATGTGCAATTTTAAAAAAATTAAATAATTTAAATAAGATTAAAAAAGCATATTTTATTGATTTTAAAAATTTTCATTTAGAAAAAAAAGATGTTATTGAATTTTGTAATAAACTTAATATTGAATTGAAAATTATTAATATTAACCCAAGAGATATAAAGTTAATGTTTGAAAAATCGCTATTATCTAATGAATTACCACTGCTGGGCATTATGCATATAGCGCTTTTTAAGATGTTTAAACAGGTTAAAAAAGACGGCTTAAAGGTAATGCTTGGTGGATATGGTTTAGACGAAGCCTTAGGTGGATACGACTCTTTAAATCCAAAACTATTTTTAAAAAATTTAATAAAGAATAAAAATACATTAATTGATGGAACATTACTTAATAATGATATGCTAATAAAAGATTCTGGGAAAAAAAAATCTCTACAAATCTCTCACTTAAAAGTTACTGATGCGGCTATTCATAAAAAACAATTAGAATTAATTTTTAATAATAAGTTACCACGAACTTTTCACATGATAGATAGGGCTAGTATGTCAAGCTCAATTGAATTTAGAAGTCCCTACATGTACCCAGACTTTATTAAAACCTCACTATCATTAAATAAAAAAGATTATTTTGAAGGTACTTTAGGAAAAATGCCAATTCGTAATTACCTAAAGTCAAAGTATCCCCATGAAAATTGGTGGTTTCAAATTAAAAAAAGTGTTCAAACTCCTCAATCAAAATGGTTACTTACTGAAGAATTAAAACCCTGGATTAATAGAATTATTTATTCAGAATCTCTTTATAATAAAAATAATTATTTACACAAAAAAAAAATACAAATGTATTGGAGTGATTTTAAATCTGGTAAAATTAAGCTAGGGTTGCCTATATGGCAATTAATAAATATTTATTACTTAACAAAAAATTTTAAATAACTCTTTTTATTAACTCTAAATCATCTTTTGTATCTATATTAAGAGAGTTAACTTTATTCATTTTAAATACTAGAGGCTTTTGTAAAATAATTTTTTTAAACTTTTCAAAACATTTTATTGAAACTATATAAATTGAACCATTTCTAACATAATAAGCGGGTAGTTTTTTACCATCAGTTCCCTCATTGTGTTTTTTTGAAAAAGGAATGCCTCTAGAGTTTTTTGTTTTATATTTTACATTTTCATTAATATATTTTTCTTGGTATGCACTAATCAATGATCCACTTTTTGATTTATTAAAAAATTTGATAGCATTGATTAAGTCTTTTTTTTCTCTTATCGGACAAGTTGGTTGTAAAATTATAATATTATTAAAATAAATTTTTTTCTTTTTAAAGAATAATAATGCATGCTCTACATATCTAGTAGACTTAGATTTATCTCCTGATATTTTTTTTGGTCTTGGAATTGTCCAGTATCTTATGCTTTTTTTTCTTATTATCTTTTTAGAATCAGTGCTAATAGAAATAATCGATGAGGGAAATTTTTCTTTTATTATTTCTGCGTGCTCCAAGGAGTATTCGAACAACATCTTATTTTTAATTTTAATAAAGTTCTTATTTTTAATTCTCTTTGACCCACTTCTACAAGGGATTAACACTAGGTATTCGTATTTGTTCATTCCAGATAATTTAAAACTTTATGAATAGAAATATCTTTACTTAAAAGAACTTTTAATATTTTTTTACCTGCATCTCCTTGGCCATACAAGCTACTAGGTTGATATTTTTTTTTTATAATTTGCTTTTTTATTGCAGTTGAAATATCACTTGCTTTATTTTTTACATCAATAACATTTGGTCCTCTCTCTCTATTTTTTTGTCTAGAACCAATGTTAACTACTGGTAAACCTAAATAAGAACTTTCTCTTATGCCAGATGAGGAATTACCTATCAAACATTTTGAATTATATATTAATTTAATGTAGTCCTCTGGGGAGAAATTTTTATAAGCAGATATTTTAATATTCTTTTTTTTATTTAGGTACATCCTGATTGATTTTGAGATAAAGTCAGTTCCCGAATCTACATTTGGCCATAAAATTACTATCTGCATATTACCATTCATTGTGTCAATTGTTTTTAATACTTCATTGATATAAATGTTATTATTTTTAAATTCTGTTGTTACTGGGTGAAAAAGATAAACCAAATAATCTTTTTTAAAATTTATTATATCTCCAACAAATGCGTTTCTATTATTAAAATTTTTATCTATTTTCTTATTTGTATTTTTGGCTAAATCTAAAGAGGGGCAACCTGTTTTAAATACTGATTTTTTATCCTCACCTAATCTTATTAAAAAATTCTTTGCTCTTTTTGTAGATGGAAAGTGTATATGTGATAACTTAGTTATGGCGTGTCTGACAGACTCATCAATAGAGCCAGTTACCTCACCTCCCTGTATGTGTGCCAAACAAATATTCATATAACTGGCTGCTATAGCAACTGCCAAATTTTCATGTCTGTCAGCAATTACAACAACAATGTCAGGTTTTATATTTTTAAAGGCTGTAGTTAGCTCATTCATTAGATTTGCTGTAGTCTTAACCATGCACACTGTGTCATTACCCTCTACTACCGTGTGTAGCTTGATGTTAATTTTGAGTTTATCTTTTTTAATTATCTTTGTGATATCACCATATTTAAAAAGGTGACTTGAACCAGCAAGAATAATCTTTAAATCCACTTTTTTATCTACATTTGCCAATAACAAGAAACTTTTAATTCTTGCATAATTAGCTCTATTGTTTATTACCACACAAATTTTTTTTTTATTTTTCAAGATCAGTCCACTTCAATAGTTTATTACAATTAACATTTTTAATTAATTTTTTACCTAAAATATTATTTATTTTGCTTTCCTTAATTCCATTACCTGGTTTTTTAAAGCATAAATCGTTTAATAAAATTACTTTTCCAATTTTTAAATTTTTTTTTACAGCAATACTTTTTGTAAATAATTCTCTAGTCTTAAGAAGCTGCTTGCTCATTTTATCTTTATCTATGTTATTTTTTTTTAATATTTTTAAATTATCTCTATGTTCACAAATTAGTTTTAATTGTTCAAAACTAATAGAAGAAGCTCTATCTGGATTGTTAAAATTTTTTGGCTCAGAAACATGAACCTCAATAACTTTTGTTATATCATCACTTAGCGCCATTAATGATGGTGATATAGATCCACTATGATCAGACAACCCTACAGGGCAATTATATTTTTTACTTATTTTACTAATTACATTCATTCCAACTTCTTTAAGATTTAAAGGATATTTACTTGTACATTGCATAATCAAGAAGTTTTTTTTCTTTTTTTTTAATAATTTCACTTTCGTAGAGATTTCTTTCCAACTACACATGCCAGTACTTATAATAATTGGTCTTTTATCTTTTAGAATTAAATTATTCAAATGATTTGAAAAAAATTCTCCTGATCCAATCTTCCAGACCTCAACTCCAGCTTTTTTTAAAATATCATATGCTTTTATGGAGAATGGAGAGCTTGAAAAAATTAATCTCCTTTTTTTGGCATATTTTTTTAAAATTATCCACTCTTGTTGTGTGAATTCATGTGCCTTCCAATATTCAAATCTATTTCTATGCTTAAAATTAAATCCTTTTCTAAATTTTTCATCTATAGTGGACTCTTCGTCGGCGTAATGGGTTTGAAACTTTATTACGTCTGCTCCAGATTTAGACGTTAAATCGATTAATTTTTTAGCTTTACTCATTGACCCATTATGACTTAGTCCAATTTCAGCAATTATTATTTTATTTTTTAATGTTTTAAATTTAAGCATATTTAATTTTATTTAAGAGTTCATTTATAATCAAGTCTTTGGTTTTAAGACTAGCCTCATGTGTATTCCCACCAATATGTGGTGTAATTATTAATCTATGATTGTTTGAAGAAAATTTAATAACTTTGTTATTTTGAATTTTGTTTCCCCAGCTACTGTCATCCTCTAATACATCAAGTGCTGCACCTGATATTTTTTTATCTTTTAAAGCTTTAATCAAAGCATTTTCATCTATTAACTCTCCCCTAGATGTATTGATTAAGATTGATGTTTTTTTCATAAGGCTAATATGTTTTTTTTTGATAAATTTGAAATTTTTTTTTCTAGAGTCTAAATGAATTGAAATGATGTCACAATTAGAAAAAATATATTTTAATGTAGTTTTTTTATATTTTTTTTCATTAATTTTTTTTTTTTCATAATAAAAAATTTTAACACCAAAAGCATTCATAATTTTCGCAACAAGTTTTCCAATTCTACCAAACCCAATAATTCCAATCTTTTTATTAAAGAGCTCCTCTCCTTTAAAATTATCCCTGTTCCATTTTTTTTCTTTTACACTTTTAATTGCTGGATAAAGATTTCTATATAATGCTAAAATTAATGCTACTGTATGTTCCGCTGTAGAGGGCACCTTTTTTAAATCTTCTCCAAAAATTCTTTTATCTAAATAAATCAAACTAGTATTTTTGCCAATATTTGCTCTATCTATATGTGTCACTGAAGTGGTTGTGCTAATTAAGTAGCTATTCTTTGCTAAATATTGAAAAATTTCTTTATCATAAAAAATACCAAAAGAAGTAAACAGCACTTTTATTGGATTTTTTTGTTTTTTACATTTTTTTAAAAAAATAATTAAATCATTTTTATTTTTAAAATCCTTTAAGTGAACATTGTTAAAAAATTTCTTGATTTTGATAATATGACTTTCTGAATATGAGCTAGGGTTTAAGATTAATACAGTCATTCTTATTTTTTAAATTTTTTCAATACTATAATTGTAATGTTGTGTGTGAAAATGTTTTTTGTTTTATTTATTACAAAAGTTATACTCTTTTTATATAATATATTTATATTAAATTTAATAAATGGCAATGTATAGTTAAATTTAGTATTAAAAATTATAAATTAATAATATATAAATAATCATGCACTATACGTCAAAATTTTTTAATTCATTTTCAAAAATTATCAACTTTGATTTGGATAAAAAATTTAAATTAAATAAAAAAAAAGAAATTATCTTGCCGTTGGGAAATTGTTTCTTGGATATATTTACAAAAGAACTCAATAATAATAAATATAATATTTGTAAAAACAAGTTTGATAAAATTGGAAAAAATGGATTAGAATTTTTTTTTGGTAATTTTTATAATCCTTTAAATCTCCTACATACTCTTGAAAGAATTAAGAAAAAAAAAACTCTCGAAGATAATTCATTTACTTTTAGTAAAC
>TARA_B110000211_G_scaffold48718_2_pt1 | contig 14019 bp, 9 predicted proteins | sample TARA_B110000211 | Tara Oceans TARA_B110000211 (sample SAMEA4397516) | marine metagenome | biome: Polar Biome; feature: [DCM] deep chlorophyll maximum layer (ENVO:01000326); material: water (ENVO:00002006), including particulate matter (ENVO:01000060) such as... | depth 30 m
TATTTTTTAATCAAGGTGTATGAATTTCATACTAAAAACACATTGAACTGTTAGCTAACCATAAGCTGTCGAGTATTGTGTAACCAGCATTCGGCTTCATCTACAGATCATAGATGGTGATAAAATAAAAAGGTCCATATAACATTGCTGCTATATGGACCTTTTGCTAAAAATTTTAAGTTTACTGTTAAACTTTATTTCACTTAATTTCTGCTTGTTGCCTTGCTATTTCTTGAGTTATCTCTTGTGGTGAGCCGGTATTTCGACATAACCAATAATAAGCGCCCGGCACAACAAATAAAGTAAAAATACTTGCTAATGATACACCCGCGAAGATAACCACACCGATCACCATTCGGCTTTCAGCTCCTGGACCTACAGCTAGTACTAATGGAATAGCACTTGTGACCGTGGTAAAGGTTGTCATCACAATAGGTCTTAAACGTTGTGTTGCGGCAGAGATTAATGCTTCCTCAAAGGCAATGCCTTTGTCGCGCAGCTGGTTGGCAAATTCCACGATCAAAATACCATTTTTCGCGGCTAAGCCAATCAACATCACAATACCTATTTGGCTATAGATGTTGAGGCTCATCCCCATCAACTTAAGTCCCGCTAAAGCCCCCACTAACGCTAACGGCACAGTCAACATAATAACAAAAGGATGAATGAAACTTTCAAATTGTGCTGACAATACTAGGTAAGTGATCACTAAAGCTAAAACAAAAATAAAAGCAATAGAGTTACCTGACTCTTGCAATAATTGCGACTGACCTTTGTACGCTACTTGTGCTTCTTCAGGTAGGTGCTCAGCTACAGCATTATTTAAAAAGTCTAAAGCATCACCTAAGGCATAGCCATTAGCTAAACTAGCAGTAATCGTGACACTGCGTAGACGATTAAAACGATTTAGTTGTGATGATGTCGCATTCTCTTCAATCGTGATCAAATTTGATAACGGGATTAACTTGCCACTAACCGAAGAGCGTACAAAAATATTGTCGATATCTTTTGGATTCGAGAAGTCAGTTTTTTCACCTCGAATAACCACATAGTACTCTTCACCACGTTCAACAAAGTTAGTAACTCGGCGCTGCCCCAACATAGTTTCAAGAGTTCGCCCAATATCCCCCACTGACACCCCTAAATCAAAGGCTCTGGTGTGATCAATTTTCACCAATAATTGTGGGTAAGTTTCTTTATAGTCGCTATCGATGCTGTGCAGGTTAGGGTTCTCTTGTGCTTTTGCGATAATAATATCGCGCCATTTAGCTAGCTCAGCATAAGTATTCCCTTGTAACACAAAGGCCACTGGTGAGGTTGAGCCTCCGCCACTTAAGCCCCTTCTCATCATGGCAAACGCTCTAACATCAGTGACTTTAGACAGCTCACCATTAATTTTGTCAATAAAGTCAAAGGTATCAATTACCCGATCTTTCCAAGCAGGCATACCAACAATGGCAATACCGCCGGTACCGCCGAAGCCAGGTACACGGACAAGCACACGATCGAGTTCACCATTATCTTGATGCACCAACAGTTTGCTTTCTATCTCCTGCATATTTTTGACATTATTTTCATAACTTGCCCCTTCTGCACCACGCATCATCACGAAGAAGTTTCCTCTGTCTTCTTTTGGCGTGTACTCTGAAGGTAATTGATAAAATAGGCTGTAAACAGAAAACAAAGACAAAATAATAACAAAAACAATCATTACAGGCTGATGAACACTATTTCTTAAGGCGCGTGAATAAGCGGCCTCAAGTTTGGCAAAACCTTTGTCTAGCTTTTGGCCAAAAGATGAGCTGCGCTCTTTATGCTTCAACATTTTTGAACACATCATCGGTGTCAGAGATAATGCCGTTAAGCTAGAAAATATAACCGCTGCGGCGATAGCAATCGCGAACTCCGTAAATAATCTTCCGACATTACCGGATAGGAATACTAAAGGAACAAAAACCGCGACTAAAACTAATGTTGTGGCAATAACGGCGAAGGCCACTTCTCGACCGCCTTCATAAGCAGCAAGTAAAGGCGTTTGCCCACCCTCAATACGGCGATAAATGTTTTCTAACACCACAATCGCATCATCAACAACCAGACCTATGGCTAAAACTAAAGCTAATAAGGTCAATAAGTTGATGGAAAAACCAAACCAAGACAACACCATCATTGAGCCAATTAGCGCAACGGGGACGGTAACGGCAGGGATCAGTGTCGCTCTAACATTACCTAAAAATAAAAATATCACGAGTACTACCATTAACATCGCAATGCCAAGCGTACTGTAGACCTCATCAATAGAGCCTTGAATAAACACCGATGAGTCGTAACTATTCGTGATTGTGGTTCCTTGTGGTAAACCATCACGAATAAGTTTCATTTCTTTTCGTGCTGACTTAACCACTTCCAAGGTGTTGGCTTTTGATTGCTTAATAATACCTAAGCCAACCATATTTTTACCATTGCCTCGAAACAGGTTTTCTTCATCTTCTGCTGCCATGCCTATTTTTGCGACATCACCCAGATAAACCAATGACTTATCATCATTGCGCGCTACAACCATAGTAGCAAAGTCATTTTCGGTTAAGTAACTACGTTCAACACGAATAGAAAAATCACGGTCAATTGACTCAACCTTACCAGCGGGTAGCTCAACATTTTCAGCACGTAACGTTTGTTCGATATCATTAACAGTCACGCCTCTAGCAGCCATAGCTTTGCGATTTAACAATACTTTCATGGCATAAGTTCTGCCGCCACCAAGGCGTACTCGTGCGACACCATCAACAACAGAGAATCGGTCAACAATGTACCGCTCTGCATAATCAGTTAGCTGAAGAGTACTCATAGTTTCACTTTGTAAAACAAACCAAACTATGGCGCTTTCATCATCATTTGCCTTAAAAACTTCAGGCGGATCAGCTTGCTCAGGCAAGTTGTTTAATGCCCGTGAAACTCTATCACGAACATCATTGGTCGCTGCGTCAATATCGCGATCAAGTTCAAACTCAATAGAAATATTCGAACGACCAACTCGGCTATTTGAGTTAATTGATTTAACGCCTTCAATACCGCTAATTCTATCTTCGAGTAATTGAGTGACTTTACTTTCAACTATCGCTGCCGATGCGCCAGGATATGAAGTATTGATACTAACCACAGGCGGGTCAATATCAGGATATTCACGCAAAGGTAAAGTCAAAAATGCGACAACACCAAAGGTAATTAACAATAAATTGATAACAGTGGCAAAAACCGGACGCTTAACCGAGAGGTCAGATAAAATCACGATTTACCCCCTAACACATTAACCGCGGTACCATCACTTAGCTTTAAAGCACCTTCAATTACCACTTCTGAGTTGTTGTCTAGTCCACTGAGCACTTCAACAAAACCATGATAACGTCGGCCAATTTTGAATGATTTTTTTACCGCTTTACCGTCTTCAATCACAAAAACGAAATGCTCATCTTCAATCGGAATAACAGCACTTTCAGGTAGTTGTAGAACTTTTTCAACATTACGAACCACTTGTAGGTTTAATAACATACCGGCACGTAATTTATGGTCGCCGTTGGAAATTTCAGCTCGTACTTTTAAAGTACGGGTAACGGGGTCAATACGAGAGTCGATTGAGCTCACCTTGCCAATAAATACCTCTGATTGATAAGCGGTATTGGTAGCTTCGATACGTTGGCCAACAGCGATGGTATTTAAGTAACGTTCAGGAATTGAAAAATCAACCTTGATAATACTTAAATCATCTAAGCTCGTAATAACGTCGCCTACATCCACTAAAGCACCAAGACTTATTTCACGAAAGCCTAAAACACCTGAAAATGGTGCTTTAATCGTTAAATCATCAAGCTTAATTTTTGCGCTAAGCAGTTGTGCTGCTATCGCTTTAGTTTTTGCCTCTTGTTGATCAACCAAAGATTTAGAGGTCGCTTTTTTATCAAACAAATCTTGAAAACGATTAAGCTGAGCTACAGACTCGGCAAGGTTAGCTTGTAGCTCTTTAACTTTGGCCGCTTCTTCTTGGCTATTCAGACGCACCAAAATATCGCCCTTTTTTACCGTATCACCATCTTGGAATGAAATATCATCAACCAAGTCAGAATATTTACTGGTAATTAAGACTTGCTCATTAGCTCTGGAAGTACCAATAGCTTCTACTGCATCTTTAAAATCAGCTAAAGCGATAACAACCGTTTTTACTGAAACGACACGTTGATTTTTTTCTTGCGTGATCTTAGTTTTAGGCCATTGTAAATAAACCGCCAAAACAACTAACATGGTAACAAGTAATAACAAAGGGAGGCGACGACTAACAGCAGACATAAAAGCTCTCTAAATTTTCTAAAAAATATAATAATATAACTATATCCTAGATACTGAAAACGCTCGATACAACTTAGCGTAGAATCCAAGGCTTTGGTCGCAAATCAGAAAAAATAATTAACTTTGTGATTATTAAGATATAATTTATTTACACACATACCAAATGACAGGTATTAGCTGTTTGGTATTACTTCATACATTACATTTTAAGGATTGAATTCGTGAAAATTATAGCCTCAATTATTGTCGTTTTGTTATTACTCAGTGGTGGTGCTCTTTGGTTTTTGGCCGGGGGCTCACTTAATGAGTATGTTAAAAGTCAAATAGAAACAGTTGGTACGCAAGTTACCGAACAGGCTGTTACGGTAAAAGCGGTTGATATCAAACTTACCAGTGGTGCTGGCAGCATTTTAGGCATCAATTTAGCAAATCCAAAAACTTACAGCCAACCTAATGCTTTTTCTTTAGGGGAAATGACACTCGACATTAACCTAGAAAGCTTAACTTCATCGCCAATTATCATTGATGCTATTGTCATTAAATCACCGCAAGCTTTCGTACAATTCACTGAGACCGGTGGTTCTAACATTCAAGATATTTTAGATGCCATAGAGCGAAATACACCTAAAACTGATACTTCAGTTGAAGAACCAGCAAGTAGCGCTAAAGAACCGAAAATTAAAGTGAGTAAAATCATCCTTGCAGGTACGGCATTAACTATAGATTTAAGTGCATTTGGCAATAAAGAACATAGCGCAACATTACCAGATATCACATTAAACAATGTTGGTGGTGACGAAGGCTTACCGGCAAGTCAATTAGGTAGTGAAATTGTTAAACAAGCACTATCCAATATTTGGAAACAAGCTAAAGCGACACAAAAGAAAAAGCTAGTTGATAGCGCAAAAGATAAATTAAAAGAAAAAGCAAAGAAAAAGTTAACTGACTTATTTGGTTAATCTAAGGCTTTTATCGTGCTAGCCTTTTGCAAAGCACGCAGCATAATAAAGCACCTTTTGGGCTCCTTAGCTATTAGCACTACGTTATTATCAGGTAGTGTTTTAGCTGAGCAGCTTGAAGTTAATCTTATGCTTGGTCAAATGTACAGTTTAGATCTTATTGCCGCCACCGGTAGTCATATTGATGTTGATTCCGCTAGCCATATTGCTGTTGGTATTGCTTGGCAAGAAAGTCCCAATGGTCAAGGGCAAATTCTCTTAAATCATGTTAGCCATAACTTTAGTGGTGAAGACAAAATAAAGTATTCGCTAAATATTATTTATGCACACTTTAATGGTATCGCGCTGTTTCGTCAGCAAAACTATACCACTACCATGAGTTTAGGTTTCTAAGGAGCCTATTTTGATGGCAAAGTCGGTGATAAACAGCTCTACCCTTCTGCCAGTATCGCCTTAGGGACTCGCTATAAATTATCTGACAATATAGCATTGATGACAGAGCTACGTGCTTATGCGACACTCGTTGATAAAGATGACAAAATTTTTTGCCAACAAGTAAATTGTAATGCTAACTTTGACGATTCACTTTGGACGGATAGCGCTATTACTGTTGGTATCGCGATTAAATATTAGTTAACCGCACCCTTAATTCATCCTCCAGTATTAGCTTAGAGCAAGCTTGGAGGCAATGTTCTGCTCAAATGTTAACTCGAGGAAAGTTATGGCTTCGTCAGCGCAGCAACTTATTTGTATTACTGATACTAAAGGAAAATATAACTACGTTAACCCCGCTTTTGCATTAGCCTTGGGGTTAGAATCGGCACAAATATCAGAAGAAAGCCAAGAAAGTTACTTTCATCAGGAAATGCCTAAACGTATTCTTAATGAAATTAACCGCACTTTAAAACAAGGCCTTTCATGGCAAGGAATTATTAGATACAACAATAAAAATAATCAGGATGTTTGGCTCGACACTTTTATTACCCCGCAGTACCAAGATGGAAATATTATCGGTTACCAAACCATTGCAACGCTTGCCAAAGCAAGATTAATTAAGCGTGCAACTCGTGTTTATGCAGCTATCAACCAAGATAATCGCTGGGCGAATTTAGAAATAACTAAAAATCATAAATTTACCTTTTTATTAATTGTTAGTGCTATTGCACAATATTTTATTTTCAGCCACTTTGGTATATACCACTCTATTTTTGCGGCCTTGTGTGCTGCAACTCCTGTTGCGATTTTTTGGCAAGATATTATTCCTACCGCCATCAGTGCGCAACGTATGCAATCAATGTTTGATTCATCTTCACGGAAGGTTTATTTCGGTACAGGTACCGCGAGTATATTCGAATTTAATTTTTCAATGTTAAAAGCAAAACTTCGGGCCATTATTGAACGCACTTTAGATACAACAAAACCGATGAATGCAGTGATGAATAATGTTAGTGCCGGCATTAGTCAAACCCGAGAAAATTTAACCACACAACAAGGTACCATAGAGCAGTTAAGCCATGCCATGCTTGAAATGCAAACGGCAACAACAGAAATATCAGCAAATGTTGCCACGGCAGCTGGTGATTTAGATGACACTTTTCGACATTGTGAAGAGGCTCAGCAAGGTATTTTCTCAACCACTGATAAAATTAAATCATTAGCGGGTGATATTGATCAGGCATCATCTTCAGCCGACAGCTTAACTCAATCAGCCAACAACGTTGGTGATCTAATGGAAGAGATACAATCTATTGCCGACCAAACCAATTTATTAGCCTTAAATGCTGCTATTGAAGCCGCACGTGCCGGTGAGCATGGGAGAGGCTTTGCCGTTGTCGCTGACGAAGTCAGAAATTTATCATCTCGAACACAAGATTCTGCAGTAAAGATCCACCAACGCTTATCCGTTATGTTAGAAACCATAGAACAATGGGTTGCCTTAATGCTGAAAAATAAACAAGAAGCACAATCATGTGTTGAGATCGCTGAAGGCTCTAATCAAAAAATTGCTGACGTTGTCGATCGCGTGCAAAAAGTCACTGATGTTGCTAATCAAATAGCAACGGCGACTGAGCAGCAAAACATCACTTCGGTCACTATTAATCAATATGTTAACGACGTACAGCAGGCTATCACCCGTACTTGGCAGCAAACCGATATTGTTACTGATGAAATGCTAATGCTATCAAATAGCGTGGATAATATTACTAATGTTGCCAGTACCTTTATTCCGCCAAGTAAATAACCTCATGCAGATTAAACCGTAAAAATATGTCAATCTGAGCCAATACTTTTAGAACAACCTCAACTTTCGGCTAGCAAAGTTGAGGCTTGTTACCTCGAGCATAGTTAACTAACTCCCCCTTGGGTAATGAGTTATTGATATTCAAGTTGATCAATAACTTAAGCGGTTAAGCGAAGGTCATCGCCGGTTAACATGACAATAAACACCATTAACGCTTCATTTTATTCCATTATCAAGGCATAAGGTTTATGAATAGCGAGCTATTTGTCGATATTTTAACGCTGAGGGTCGGTGAAAAAAACGTGTTGAGAGATTGCTGTATATATAAAGTCATCAATACTGGTTTTTACATGGTTACAGCTTGGCTCTGCTAGTAGCCTAAAGGCAATAATCAGCTTAAATGCTGAAAAAGTTCAATCACCAATGATTAAAATACCGACTTAAGTAACTTTACTTTACACTAGAATCCTATTAAAAAGCGCTTTCCCCCGCCAATATTTGATCAATATCACTTACAAGTAGGAAAACATAAAAACACAACATATTGTGTTAAATATTGATCGAGATATACATATATACACCTTTAGCTTGTATGAAATACAATAATATTTATTATCAACAAACCAATTAACTCGATAATAAAATAACTTGCCATGATGACACTGAAAACCGATCGTGAAAAAAAAACTGCTGCTGAAATAAATTCGCCCGAAAATAAAACGGATAAAAAGCCTGAACTACAAGCGGCTTCACTTGATATATGGGATAAAAAGTATCGACTAAAAGATAAGCACGGCAACAATCAAGAAGCCAATGTCGATGAAACATTTTTACGTATCGCTAAAGCTTTAGCTGATATCGAAGTTAAAGATCAGGCGCAGTGGCAAGAAAAATTTCTTTGGGCTATGCAATCTGGTGCTTATCCAGCAGGGCGCATTATTTCTAATGCTGGTGCAGCAAAATTTAAGCCCGCGACCTCGACAATTAATTGTACCGTATCCGGTACCATTGAAGACTCCATGACAGGTATTTTACAACAAGTTCATCAAGCGGGTTTAACACTAAAAGCCGGTTGTGGTATTGGTTATGAATTCTCGACATTAAGGCCTAGTGGCGCTTATGTCGCAGGGGCTGGTGCCACAACATCGGGGCCGCTGTCCTTTATGGATATATACGACAAAATGTGCTTTACCGTCAGCTCAGCTGGTGGCAGGCGCGGTGCCCAAATGGGAGTTTTTGATGTATCTCACCCCGATGTTAAAGACTTTATTCTTGCCAAACGTGAAGATGGCCGGCTACGTCAATTTAATCTCTCTTTATTGATCAGCGATGACTTTATCAACGCGGTAAAAAATAACCACGATTGGCCGTTAAATTTTCCCTTAACTCAGAAAGAAGTATTAGCCGATGATATAGATCTTAGTGATAGCACAACAGTGCTTTTTAAAACGAATCACTATCATAGCGACTTTATCAAGCAGCACGATTACATCCTAAACGAACAAGGTAAAATCGCCTGCCGGATTTATCAGCACATACCTGCGCAGCGCTTATGGGATATGATCATGAGCAACACCTTTGATTATGCTGAACCTGGCTTTATCTTGATTGATCATGCTAATGATATGAATAACAACTGGTTTTGCGAACAGCTGCGTGCCAGTAACCCATGTGGCGAACAAATATTACCACCACATGGTGCATGTTTACTTGGTTCAATTAATTTGGTCAAATTTGTCGAGCAGGCATTCACGAGCAAGGCAGAATTTAACTGGCAGAAATTTAAAAAAGTCATCCGTATATTTACCCGTATGCTAGATAATGTTGTAGAAATAAATGGCTTACCGCTACCTGAACAACAACAAGAAATCAAAAGCAAACGCCGGCATGGTATGGGGTATCTCGGCTTAGGATCAGCTTTGACCTTACTAAAAATACCTTATAATAGCCCTGAAGCCGTTGCATTTACTGAAGAACTATCAAAGGTCCTCGCGATCACTGGTTGGCAAGAAGCGCTAAAACTTGCGAAAGAAAAAGGCCCTGCTCCAATCCTCAAACAGCACTTTACTGTTGACCAAGCGATGCTCAATAAACGTCCCGAAATGCTAGCTGATGGCATTAAAATTGGCGATAACATTACCGGTGCAGTATTACATGCAAAATATAGCCGTTACATGCAAAGAATTGCACAAGAGCAGCCGGAGCTTGTCGCACAACTTGCTGAAATAGGTGCACGCTTCACTCACCACACCTCTATTGCCCCAACGGGTACACTAGCACTTAGCTTAGGCAATAATGTTTCAAACGGCATAGAACCAAGTTTTGCCCATGAATATCATCGAAATATTATTCGCGCGGGTAAAAAGTCGAAAGAATCTGTGGCGGTAACAAGCTACGAACTTTTAGCTTATCGAACAATGATTAATCCTAATGCACAAGCCTATGCAACTGAAGGTGAAGATCAACTTCCTAGCTATTTCACGGTCAGCGACAGTATTAGCCCTGAAGCTCATGTTGATATTCAAGCTGCAGCGCAGTATTGGATAGACTCTTCAATTTCAAAAACCATTAACATTCCAACTGATTTTGCTTACCAACAATTTAAGAATATTTATCTCTATGCCTACGATAAAGGATTAAAGGGGTGTACAACCTTTCGATTTAATCCTGAAGTTCATCAAGGAGTACTCGTTAAAGAAACCGATCTGGAAAAGGTCGACTATGAGTTCACGCTTGCTGATGGCTCAAAAGTAACAGCAAAAGGTAATGAAGAGATCCGCTACGACGGCGAAGTGCATACAGCAGCCAATTTACATGACGCCTTAAAAGAAGGCTATTACGGCAAGCTTTAAGCTGAACTTTGTATATAGAAGCGTCACGGGTATAAATAATCACGAGAGTAACAATGATGAAAGAGATAACACAAAATATTAGCGCGGCGAAAGTAAAGTCATCTGACAGCGATGCAACACTCACAGCAGAAAGTGCTAACAATAAGGTGATGGTAAATTTAACGGAAAAAACCAAACGACCTGAAATGTTAGTCGGTTCAACCTATAAAATAAAACCACCTATTTCAGATCATGCACTATATATCACCATTAATGATATTTTATTAAACCAAGGCACTACGCAAGAAGTTAGGCGACCATTTGAAATATTTGTTAACTCAAAGAACATGGAGTTTTATTCATGGGTTGTTGCCTTAACACGTGTAATTTCTGCAGTATTTCGTAAAGGCGGTGATTGCACATTTTTAGTTGAAGAACTCAAAGCTGTATTTGATCCTAAAGGTGGCTATTATCAACCTGGCACAGGTATTTTTATGCCGTCAGTCGTTGCTGATATCGGCCATGTAATTGAAACACACTTAAAAACCTTAGACATGTTACCTCAGAGTGAAATAGATGCTCATCAGCAAGCATTTTTGAAACAAAAACAACAAGCTGCAATGGCTGAGGATACAAATAAAACTGGCAGTAAAAGTGAAAACCATCAATTAAATTTTCCAGACACCGCAAGTAACTGTAAAAAGTGCTACCAAAAATCAGTCGTATTACTAGACGGTTGTTCTACATGTTTAAACTGTGGTGACTCAAAATGTGGTTAAGTGTGATTAAGCTAAATTACCAAAGTTAAGTGCCTATCAGCATAAAAAATCGCACAACAAATTATTGCTGTGCGATTTTCTTTAATACTTTTATTTTAGCTGCTTTTTAACTAAAAATTATAGCATTGCTGATATATCAGCGGTTAATGACACTTTGGGGCGTTCAATAATGCGCCCGATTTCTTTACTACCTTGATAGACCACAAAAGTTGGCGTGTAACGAATATTATGCTTTTTTGCTGAGCCATTAGGTTCAGATTTATCATAATCAAGTCCAATTAAGCGGTAAGATAATGCGCTATTTTCTGCCAACACCTTTAAAAATCTTGGCACTTCACGCTGACTATCATGACACCAAGAACCAAAATATATATCGATATGTAAATTATTTGGCCAACCTTTGATCACTGAAATTTCTTGCTCAGATAATGCAAATGCCTGATAGCTTTGCTGAAAGGCATCATAATCACGAATTAACTGCTGTTGGCTAATCTCACCTATAGCCATAGTGTTTTTTTCTGCATTACTATTAGCGCAAGCGGTAATGGTAAATAGAATCGTGATAATTAATAACATGGTGGAAACTATTTTCATTTCATTCCTTGTCTGTGTCGTAATATTGATACTTAATATTTCTTCAGTTGATCTGCTTTTACCAACATTGCTTTACTTTCTTGTAAGAAAATATCAGCATAATCACCAAACCAATCAGATACTTGTGAAAACATGGTGGTAAAGGCTTGCTTATCATTTAACTGCACATCTTCCAATAATTCTAAAAATCGATATGCAAAGCGCTTCATCATAGCAATATTATCTTGGTTGGCAAAAATAATATCTGTGTACAACACCGGATCTTGGGCAAATAACCGTCCAACCATAATCAGCTCTAAGCGATATATAGGCGAACTCATCTCGACTAACTGCGCAATATCTGCGCCTTCGGTCATTAAGTGATAACCATAGGCAATAGTGGAAAAATGTCGCATAACTTGCACCATTGACATTGCTTCGTCATGCGCATGAGCTTCAACAGGATAAATTTTAGCCCCCCATACTTGGAACTGCTCAAGTAACCAATGGTATTGCTCTGGCAAACGTCCTTCACAAGCAATGATGGTTTGCTTAACCAAACCGGTAACGTCAGGACCAAACATCGGATGCAAACCAATAACAGGCCCACGATGTACTTTCATCATCTCGTATAGCGGAGCTTCTTTAATGCTAGTAACGTCGGCTAAAATACAACGCTCAGGTAAGCTGCTTAGCTTTTTAATTACCATAGTGGTCAGTCGGATCGGCACAGCAACAATCACTAAACTAGCATCAGCTAGTATCTCTGCACTGTTTGGCCAGTCGGCTTGCTCTAGCGTTTGTACGTGATAATGAGAGCGGGTAAACAGATCAACAAAAATGCGTCCTAGCTGCCCTTGACCACCAATAATAACAACTTTATTGCAGTTAGGGTTCACACATCGATAGCCGCTAGCATCTTGACTAATGTAAGAATCTTGCATCAAACGACGTAAAATATCTTCAATTAGTTCTGGTGAAATTCCGGCAGTTATTGCTTGCTGACGACGAGCTTTAAGTAAGCTCGCTTCGCGCTCAGGAGCAAAAATAGGCATCCCAACCTCGCTTTTTAATAAGCCAACTTTTGTCGTTACAGCGCGCCGTTTAGCTAATAACGCAACGAGCTGACCATCTATATCGTCAATCTCATCACGTAGTGCACCTAATTGCTGCTCAAATGTAGCTGTGTTACTCATTGCTAATTTTTAATCCTATTCGTTAACTGTGCTATTAATTCTTTGCTTTAAAGCCACTTCAAGCTTATCACTTGCCGTTAAAATCAGTTGCTCAGTAGTCGCAAAATCAATACAAGCATCAGTAACAGAAACGCCGTATTCAAGTGCTTGAAATGGTAAGTCTGAGCTTTGATTACCTGAATTAATATTACTCTCTAGCATAATACCAATAATAGACTTATTGCCTTCACAAATTTGATTAAAAACATTCTCTGCCACTAACGGCTGACGACGGTAATCCTTATTAGAATTACCATGTGAGCAATCAACTACAATACCTGGCTCTAAGTTTTGCTTAGCTAGCTCTTGCTCACATAATGCCACATTAACCGAATCATAATTAGGTTGCTTACCACCACGTAAAATAACATGGCCATCAGGGTTACCTGAGGTTTTAATTAGCGCCACTTGTCCTAAGCGATTAATTCCCATAAAGCGGTGCGAATGAGCCGCTGATTGTAACGCATTGATTGCTACCCCAAGTCCACCATTAGTGCCATTTTTAAAACCGATTGGCATAGATAAACCACTGGCCATTTCACGATGGGTTTGCGACTCTGTGGTACGAGCGCCAATAGCAGACCAACTAAATAACTCAGCTAAATACTGAGGGCTAATAGGATCAAGTGCTTCGGTAGCTAGAGGCAAGCCTAGCTCAGTTAAGTAAATTAACAATTCTCGCGCTTTACGAAGACCGCTTTCAACATCAAATGAACCATCCATGTGTGGATCATTAATTAGGCCTTTCCAACCCACAGTTGTGCGTGGTTTTTCAAAGTAAACCCGCATAACAATATATAAGCTGTCCTGGTATTTATCATGTAACACTTTTAATTTTCGTGCATAAGCTTTTGCCGCTTCAACATCATGAACCGAACATGGCCCAGTAATGACTAACAAGCGATGATCTTGTTTATGGATAATATTCGCAATGATTTGACGTGCATTTTTAACAAACACACGACCAGCTTCTGGCAGTGGTAACTCTTCGCGCAAGGCATTAGGTGTAATTAAAACATCTTCGGCATTGACGTGTATATCGTTTAACCTGCTTTTGGG
>TARA_B110000211_G_scaffold235017_1_pt1 | contig 14011 bp, 11 predicted proteins | sample TARA_B110000211 | Tara Oceans TARA_B110000211 (sample SAMEA4397516) | marine metagenome | biome: Polar Biome; feature: [DCM] deep chlorophyll maximum layer (ENVO:01000326); material: water (ENVO:00002006), including particulate matter (ENVO:01000060) such as... | depth 30 m
CAGCATCAGCAGCTTAAACGGCCCGTTGAGCGTCATTCGCGGCCCATTGCCGACCTTGGACAGACATTAACAATGTTGCGGTGCAGTGCACTGGAGCCGCCACTCGTTCATCGTACAGCTTAGCAAGCAAAAACGCGGCATAAGAAGATCGAAAAGTCATTCGCTCGCGCTGTAAGATCAACACAAGGACATCTTAGTCCCGCATATTTGATGCTTAGCCTTTGTTTCTAAATGGTAAAATCATCGCTCTGCTTGGTTTTTTTGATCGGCACCGCGCATTGAAGCGCACCAGAATAATTCTCGGCAAAACTAGTATGCTTATGGTCAAAGCTGAAATAAAAAAAGTCAATCAGCACGCGTGTTTAGCCCTTAAGTTATTGAGTCTAAACACTGCGCTGTTCTCTTTTTCGTCGCCGACAAACTGTCATGTTGAGTTTATCTTGCAAATTGAATACCTCTAAAACTAACCGCTGAAATCATAATAGGGCAGAAACTAATTGCAAAAATTCACATCCGCGGTATCGTTCCCACATATTACAAGCTAGGAAAGTCCGATTCCTGTGAAAAGTGTCAAGAGAAACCTACCCACGATAATTGATGTGGCTCGTCTTTCGGGTGTTTCAAAAAGCACCGTGGCGCGCGCTTTGTCTGGTGCAAAAAATATAAACCCAGAAACACTTAAGACGGTCTTGAAAGCTACAAAAACGCTCGGATATGAACGCAACCATTTGGCACAATCGCTACGCTCGGGTCGCACTGGGATGTTGGGGCTTGTTATTCCGGATATAGCCAACCCGTTCTGGGCTGAGGTTGCGCGGGGCGCGCAGGATAAGGCTGCCCAATCTGGTGCCTCGCTCTTGATCTTTAGTTCAGATTGGAATTCGGAGCGTGAAGCCAGACATTTGCGCGCACTTCGTCAAGTGCGTGTTGACGGAGCCATTGTTAATCCAGTTGAAAACCGCATAGATGATCTGGTCAGATTTGGCATGCCCGTCGTCCTCATTGGATCTAGCGCAGAGCGGTACCCAGAACTGCCCAGCGTTGGGAGCGATATAGCTCAAGGCATAGTATTGGGCCTAAATTATCTTAAATCATTAGGACATTACCGACCTATATTTTTGGTAGGGCAATTTGGACGTTTGGCTCCTGTAAAATTTCAACGCGCTATTCATGACTATTTTGTCGCGCAAGGTAACGACCCGGACACCCTCATTATAGAGCACGGCGACTATACGGTTGAGTCTGGCAATGCAGTGATGAAAAGGATATTGGATTCTCCATTGCCACGCCCGATCTGTCTCTTTGCAGCAAATGATTTGATGGCATTGGGCGCGCTTTTGGCAGTGCGTGATGCGGGATTGCGTTGCCCTGAAGATGTTTCAATACTTGGTTTCGACGGAATTTCGGCAGGTATTTTTTCCGATCCGGGCCTTAGTACAATCGCAAAACCGGCGCGCGGCATTGGCGACGGCGCAATGACTCTATTGCAAGAGCAGTTGGCTGGCAAAACCAGCCATGATCGCATTGTCTTACCCTGCCATCTTGTTCCAAGAGGCACATTGCAAGATCTGTCAGGCTCAGAAACCTCAAAGCTAACCGCAGAAGGATAAATAGTTTGAAATCAGCCACTATTAATAAACTGGCTAATAATGGGAACGTTACCATGTCACGGGGTGAGCAGTTCTGGAACGGTTTGCGTACGTGGTGGCCCTATTATGTTATGTTGGCCCCTGGCGTGGTCTATTTTTTAATTTTTCATTATTTTCCAATTTACAAAGCCAAACTTGCGTTTGAAGATTTCCGCATTATCGGTCCTAATATCTGGGTTGGGTTAAAGCATTATTATGTTTTGTTTAGCTCATCAGCGTTCATGCAAGTTTTGACAAACACTCTGATTATTTCAGCCATGAAAATGGCATTTGTTTTTCCCGTCCCAATATTTTTGGCACTGCTGATTAACGAAGTCCGCGGCACAGGGCTGCGTAAATTTGTGCAATCGGCGATTTATCTACCCCATTTTTTATCGTGGGTAGTAATCGCAGGGATATTTATCGCCGCGCTTTCACCTTCGAGTGGAGTTATAAACGATATTCGTGGGGTCGTCGGTCTTGCTCCTCGCCCGTTTATGACTGAATCCGGCTCCATCCGCTGGGTCCTGGTTTTTTCTGAAATTTGGCGCTCCGCTGGATGGGATTCGCTGCTATACTTTGCCGCAATTATGGCGATAGATCCGCAGCTTTACGACGCTGCTGAAATGGATGGGGCAACCCGTTGGCAAAAAATCCGGTATGTTACATTGCCCGGCATCGTGCCAACTATTGCCACTTTATTTATTCTAAATGTCGGGATGTTTCTGAACGCCGGGTTTGACCAAGTGTTTAACCTCAGCAACGATGCTATTCGTGATAAGATCGACATTTTGGACACATATGTTTTCCGTATCGGCTTACAATCCGGTCAATTTTCACTAGCGACAGCGGCAGGGCTTTTTAAGGGCGTGATTGGGTTGGTAATGATCGTAACCGCTCATAACCTTTCCAAAAAACTAACCGGGAAAGGGGTCTGGTAATGGCCGCTCAAAACCGCACCAGTTTGGAGAAAGTCGAACAAGTCATCATCGTTTCAACGCTGCTTTTGCTGGTGGTCATCACTGTACAACCTATTTTAAATCTGCTGGCAATCTCCTTTTCGGAACCCGACAAAGTCCTAACCATGAGCGGCATGGCTATTATTCCTAAAGGGTTCTCAACTGACGTGTGGAACATTCTGTTCAACCATCCGCGCGTTCGTGCGGGTCTTGCAAACTCGCTGTTTATTACCGTCACCGGCACATTTTTGAACATTATTTTTACAGCGCTGATGGCATGGGCATTGTCGCGCCCGAAATTGCCAGGCCGGCGGATATTTTTTGTTTTTGTGCTGATCACTATAGTCTTTGAGCCAGGCCTAATCCCAGATTATTTTGTGATCAAAGACCTTGGGTTGCTGAATACATATTGGGCGGTAATTCTGTATAAGATGGTTAATGCTTGGTATTTAATCATCCTGATCCGCTTTTTTGAGGAAGTCCCTGAGGAGTTAATTGAAGCCGCCGAACTCGATGGTGCGAACGCGTTTCAAACCCTGTGGCATGTTGTAATTCCACTGGCAAAACCAGCCTTGGCGACCATTACACTTTTCTATCTGGTCTACCATTGGAACGAATTTCTCCGACCCATGATTTATTTCAACGATCAAGATATGTGGCCGCTTCAGGTGGTTCTGCGTCAGTTTGTGGTTGAGGGCGACAAAGTTGCAATTGTTGGGTTAGAATCGATGGCGAATTACGATGCCAACAGTCAGATCAGCGTTCGGTCATTAAAGGCGGGGATGATCCTTTTTACGATCGCGCCGGTCCTAATGATTTACCCACTTATTCTAAAATTTTTCACGAAAGGCACCATGTCTGGTGCTGTTAAATAATCTCAAGCTATTAATGGAGGAACCAAAATGCTTGGAACTAAAATCCTGAAATCGACCACCGCATTTGCGTTGTGTCTAAGCATGGCAAGCGTTGCTTATGCGGAACCAACCGTGCTCCGCGTTGTCATCAAAGACACGTCAGAATCCAACCCGTTGGACGCTGCGCATATGGCGCGCATTGAGGCTGCGATGGCAGCCCAAGGCAACGAAATCGACATACAGTTAATCGATCTGCCAGCCGGCGGTTATGCGGACAAGCTAAACTTGATGCTGCTATCTGGCGACATCCCTGATCTGATCTATTTCCAAGGTGGAGATGAGCAGATCGCCAACCAAGATCTACTGCTGGATTGGCAACCGTTGTTGGAAGGCACGGACTATCTGCAAGACGCATTATGGCCCCATAACGTGGCACGTTTAGCTAATTATCCTTATCTTCTATATCCTTTCGCAGCGCGCACAAAAGCACCCTTAATTCGCACAGATTGGCTGGAACAAACAGGTCTGGGTGCGCCAAACACATTAGATGAATGGACTGCGCTACTGCGCGCCGTTTCAGCGTCTGACTTTGATGGTGACGGAGTGCAAAATACCTATGGCATCATGGCGCCGGGCAATACCGCAGAACTGGACGCGGTATTTAACCAAGCCTTTGGCGTGACCGGAAGCTGGATTCAAAATGGTGGAGAATGGGTTGATGCGCGAGTTTCTGACGAAGAACGTGCAAAACTGGCCTATTACCATATGCTATATGCAGATGGTCTGCTTGACCCTGAATTCATCACCAAGAACTGGGAGATCAAAGAAGACGATCTTTATGCCGGTCGCGTTGGTGTTGTTATGGGAACAGCCGGTGTTGTTGTTGGCATTTATCAATATAAAATGCAGCAAGTTCACCCAGGTGCCGAAATGACATTGTTGTTGCCGCCAACTGGCGTCGCCCAAGGTCTGCAAGCAACATCCGTTAGCAAAGAAACCCGTGGTTTCGCAGTTTCTGCCTTGTCAGAAAATGTTGATATGGTTGTTGAGCTGATGGACTTTTTGGCAAGCCCTGATGGTCAAATGATGGAGCGTATGGGTTTTGAAGGCACGCATTTCACCAATGACGGCGGTGCAATGGCCTTGACGGATGAATCTGGCAACTGGTGGCCTCGTTTCATGGTTGCACAGCCAAGCGCATGGACCCCGCCAATTGATCTGTTAACCCCTGTCGCACAGGCGTCACTTGACCAAGGCGTTCAGTTCTTTTCTGCTGACAACGCGTTTGTGTTCCCGTCCGACATGGCAGTGGATGTAGATGCGGCGGAGAACTTCTACCGCACAGCCGTTTTCCGGTTTATTTCCGGCGAAGTATCGCTGGATGATTGGGACGCATATGTGGCTGATTTCCACGATGCAGGGGGTGATAGCCTTACTACTTATGCTCGGACTGTCCTGAACTAATGACAGTTGATAAAAATAACCCGTCCTTTGCAGGACGGGTTCATGGAATGCTCCATGGCGTCGCGTTAGGCGACGCCATGGGTGCGCCGGTTGAAAAACTGTCCGCCGCCAATATCCGTGAGAAATATGGGCGGGTTGAGACATTAAACACAAGCTGGCATCGCGATACGCAGCCGGAATCGATGCGTAAAGGCCGCAAACGTGGCAATGGTATCGTCACCGATGACACCTTTATGACGCTGGCTTTGATGGAAATTTATAACACCACAGGCCGCCATTTGGACGCATGGGACATGGCTGAGGGCATGGTGCGGGAAATCACATGGCGCGAGCGATGGATACCAGAATTACAACGAGAATGCCCGTTGATAGAACGGCTTTTTTACCCCGAAAAATGGATTTTTCAGCGGCATCAGCTGTCATCTTGTGACCCGCGCCAAGGCGGGATTGGCAACATGGTGAATTGCGGCGCGGCGATGTATATCGCCCCCATAGGGGCTGTAAATGCGGCTGACCCGCAACGTGCATATGATGAGGCAATTAATTTTGCGTCCGGCCATCAACAAAGTTACGGGCTAGAGGCCGCAGGGGTTTTGGCGAGCGCCGTGGCGGCGGCGTTTCAGGCCGATGTGACCATTGATAAAGTCGTTAGCGTGGCACATGAGCTGGCCAAAGACGGCACACGCAGCGCCATCGCAGCCATTGCAGGCGCGGCGGAAAAACTGCGCGACAAGGGCGCTGAATTTGATGAAGTGGTTGACGTTTTTCAACGCGAAATCGCCGCATTTTCCAATATGGGGGATGATCTTAACCATACGGCTGAACGGGCTGGCGTTGCCTCATCTGGGTATCAGCCGTCACGCTTCCAAAGCATTGAGGAATTGCCGCTGGCGCTTGGCTTTGCCATTGTCGCAAAAGGTGACTTTCGCCAATCTATTATGAACGGCATAAATTCTGGCCGCGACGCGGATTCTATTGGCGTCATGGCAGGCGCAATTTTAGGGGCAATGCATGGCGACAGCGTTATCGAACCTGAGGACGCGCAGCTTTTGAACAGCGCCAACCGTTTGGATATCGCCTCTGAAACCGACAGCTTTATTGCCACTGCGCAAAAAATTATTGCAAACGATGCGGCTGCCGCTGCCTACATTCAACAACAGCGCGCCGACTTATTGAACAAGGATACCTGAATGCTTTCACCTGACTTTATACGCGAACGGATCTATGCGGGTTTTCTTGGAAAAGCCATTGGTGTGCGTCTTGGCGCGCCCGTGGAAGCGACGATTTGGACTTATGAACGCATTCGAGGTAAGTATGGCGACGTCACTGGATACTTGCGTGATTACATGAATTTTGCAGCTGATGACGACACCAATGGCCCGATATATTTCATCCGTGCAATGCGTGATTACGCGCTGCAACCTACTGCACATGAGGTGGGGAAAACATGGCTGAATTACGCTGCTGAAGACCACGGCATGTTTTGGTGGGGTGGCTATGGCGTTAGTACTGAGCATACAGGTTATAAAAACCTACGCGCTGGTATTCCCGCCCCACAATCGGGGTCAATTTCGCAAAATGGGTTAACAGTTGCCGAACAAATCGGAGGGCAAATTTTTATTGATAGCTGGGGGTGGGTAAACCCGGGCAACGCTTTACGCGCTGCTGAAATGTCTGCGACGGCGGCAAGTGTGGCCCATGATGGCAATGCCCTGCACGGGGCACGTTTTGTCGCGGCAATGGTAGCTGATGCCTTTACCGCCAGCAGCGTTGATAAGCTTTTTGATACCGGCATGTCTGTAATTCCAGCAGACAGCGAATATGCTCGCGTGATCGATGCTGTGCGCGATTATCATCTCCACACGCCCAATGAGTGGCGGGCTTGTCGTGAAATGCTATGCTCCGAGTTTGGCTATGACCGGTATGAGGGTTTTTGCCACATAATTCCTAACGCAGGCGTCATGGCGCTGGCAATGCTTTACGGAGAGGGCGACATGCCGCGCACAGTTGAAATTGCAACAATGTGTGGTTGGGATACTGATTGTAACGCTGGTAATGCGGGCGCGATTATCGGCACTTTTCAAGGCATTCAACCCAATTGGGACCAATACCGCACGCCGATCAACGACATCATTATCGCTTCAGCCGTGACCGGAACGCTGAATATTATTGATATTCCGCGCTTTGCCACCGAACTAGCAGTGCTGGCCATGCAATTAAACGATGTGACGCCGCCGGACCTTTGGCTTCATGACATGACCCGAAAAAGCATGCGGGCTGATTTTACCCTAAACGGCGCCACGCATGGGATGCGGGTCGAAGGCTGCAATCGATTTTCCGGCAAAGCGGTCAAAAATGGCTTTCAGGTGCAGATCGACCAATCAAAACGTAAGCAGATAGGTCGGGTCTTTTGGAAACCATTTTACCGCCGTGCGGATTTTGACGATAACCGCTATCTCCCGATGTTCTCACCGTTGGTTGCAACAGGTCAGCAGGTGAAAATGGACGTGGCGCTGGAATATCTGAATGGTGATCAGGATTTGCATTTTGTGCCTTATGTTAAGCGCGCCATGTCAGGGCAAATTGATGAAATCGGGTCTTGGCAAAAAGTTCAAAAAGATCAAACCATCGCTTTTGACATCCCAGAAACAGGCGATGAAGCCGTGATAGAGCTTGGTATTCTTGTAGAATATTTCGGCCGCGCGCAGTATCTGGGCAACCTGACATTGTCACAATTTGACGTCTCCGGCGCAGGAAAAACCCGCATAAACCCAGCTCTTGAGGCCGAGGAATGGGACGCGATCAGCCGATTCACATGGAACCGAGGCAATTGGCGCTTGAGTGACGGCCATATCACCGGTTTGACTGACTCAAACGCAGATTTGTGGACCGGAAACAGCTATGCTGGTGACCAGAAAATCACCGCAAAAATCACACCCGAAGCAGGCAGCAGCCATTTGCTGAGCTTCCGCGCACAAGGCGCAGAACGGTATTTCGCCGCGGGATTTGAGGATGGATGTGTCGTAATATTGGCTGAGGATTTTGGAACAGAGATCCTCGCCAAAGCACCGTTCACGCGCGTTCTGGGCCAAGAATACACCCTGAGCGCCAGCGCAATCGACGACAAAATTACGCTGAGCATCAACGGAGAAATCGTTTTGACAGCAACAAATCAACGCTTTGCATATGGCATGTCTGGCATTCGAATGAGCTCAGCAGGGCGTATTTCGGTGGGAATTATCGAAATCGAGGAGGCATAAATGTCCAGAATTGAGCTTAGAAATGTCTCCAAGTCATATGGCAAAGTAAACGTGTTGAATGACATTTCTTTTAGCATTGATGAAGGAGAATTTGTTGTGCTGGTCGGGCCGTCCGGCTGCGGTAAATCCACGCTTTTGCGCATGATTGCAGGCCTCGAGGACATCACGGCGGGCGAAGTTGTAATCGCTGGCAAAGTCGCCAACCGTGTGCCCGCAAAACAGCGTGATCTGGCGATGGTTTTTCAGTCTTACGCGCTTTATCCGCATATGAAGGTAGCGGCTAACATGAGCTTCTCGCTAAAGCTCGCGCGCGTGCCAAAAGCTGAGATCAAGGAGCGGGTGGCAGTTGCCGCCGACATTCTGGGCCTGACCGAATTGCTAGACCGCGTGCCGCGCGAGTTATCAGGCGGCCAACGCCAACGTGTGGCGATGGGGCGGGCAATTGTGCGCAACCCGCAAGCATTTTTGTTTGATGAACCCTTGTCAAATCTGGATGCAAAACTGCGCGTAAAAATGCGTTCTGAGATTAAAAAGCTGCATAAGCGGCTAGGCAAAACCATGATCTATGTGACCCATGATCAGACCGAGGCCATGACAATGGCTGACAAAATTGTGGTGCTAAACGGCGGCGGTATTGCCCAAATGGGCAGTCCGCTGGAGATCTATCGCAACCCAAACAGCGCCTTTGTGGCAGGTTTCATCGGGTCGCCAGAGATCAATTTGCTAGCAGCAAAAACCACTGATGGATCGCGCGTCACTGTCGCCGCGGGGCTAGACCTTCCACTTGGCCCGGATGTCACGTTGCCCGTCGGCCGCGACGTTACCTATGGGATCAGGCCGCAACATATCACCCTTGGTGATACCGGCATTGAAGCGCAGGTTTTGGTGGTTGAACCCACTGGCGAGGAGCAAAATCTGACGCTGAACCTAGCGGGGCATGAAATAACCATGGTGGCAACGGATGGCACTGTTTGTAGCATTGGCGAAACTGTCCTGATCAACATACAGACCGACAAAGTGCTGTTGTTTGATCCAGAAAATGGAATGCGCCTTTCATGACCGAAAAACCGGTAACGGCTTTTGATCTCTCGCTTAAAGGTCCGCTAGCAGATATTCGGGTGCTTGATTTATCGCGCCTTGTGGCAGGCAATATGTTGTCGCTTCAATTAGGGGATTTTGGGGCAGAAGTTATTAAGATTGAACCACCATCAGGTGACCCATTGCGCGCGTGGAGAGAAGACGGGTTGTCGCTGTATTGGAAAGTATATGGCCGTAATAAAAAATCCGTCTGCATGGATTTGCGCCATCCACCCGCGATGGATGCCCTTCGAAAACTGATTCAAACCGCCGATGTTTTTATCGAAAACTTTCGCCCCGGTACATTGGAAAAAATGGGGTTATCCCCTGCTGAACTGTTGGCACTTAACCCCAATCTTATCATTGTGCGCGTATCAGGATATGGCCAAACTGGCCCAAACGCGCAATTGCCCGGTTTTGGCACTTTGGTCGAAGCCATGAGCGGCTTTGCTGACCAAACCGGGTTTGAAGACCGCGAGCCCGTGCTTCCGCCATTGGCATTGGCAGACATGATCGCAGGGGTCTATGGATCATCCGCCGTTTCGATGGCTCTATTGGCACGCGAACGGGGCAATGCGGCCGGACAGGTCATTGATCTGTCTTTATTGGAACCAATCTTTTCGATGCTTGGTCCTGAGGTTGCGATTCACCGTATCACCGGCAAGACCAACGTACGCTTGGGCAGCGCCTCCAAAACAGCTTCGCCACGCAATGTTTATCTGTGTAATGACGGCAAATACCTAGCACTTTCTGGGTCCATTCAAGTAATCGCAAAACGCATTTTCGCGGTGATTGGCAAACCCGAAATGATCGAAGACCCGCGGTTTTGCAATAATTCTGTGCGCATCACCAACCGCGATGCTGTCGACGCCGAATTGGGCGCGTGGTTTGGTCGCCATACCAGCATTGAGGCGCTGAAACTCATGTGCAACGCTGGTGCAACCGTTGGCCCAGTTTATGGCATTTCTGACATTTCCCAAGATCACCATTTTATTGAGCGCGAGGTTTTTCTAGACGTCGACGACCCCGAACTCGGCCCGATCGCTATGCATAATATTGTGCCAAGATTGTCAGAAACCCCCGGTGGTTTTCGCCGAGCCGCACCTGATCTTGGCGCCCATACAAATGATATACTTGCGGAAATTGGGCTAGATGATGATGCGATCAAGTGCGTAACAGGCGCCAACAAATGAAGCTGCGCTCGCTGCTATATATGCCCGCAGATAACGATGCGTTCATTGCGAAAGCCCACCAAAGACATGCAGACGCGATCATCCTCGACCTCGAAGATTCCGTCAGGCCAGAAAACAAAACTGAAGCACGCAATAATCTGGGTAAGTCAGTAATGCTGTGCAAACAATCCGGTGCGAGGGTGTTTGTTCGGATTAACGCAGACCATAAAACCGCACTATTAGATGCGTTGGCAGCACTAAAATGCGATGTGGATGGTATTTATGTGCCAAAAGCCCACATTAAACGCATAAGAGCCTTGTCGAAATCCCTAAAGCCTCATGAGCAACGGTTGGAAATTGCGCCGTTACCTTTTGTCGCCTTAATCGAAGACCCGAAAGGTGTCTTGCAGGCCAAAAAAATTGCACGATGTAGGCGTGTAATAGGGTTAACGATCGGCGCAGAGGACTTGGCTAACGCTCTCAATGCCTCTGCCGACCCGGATGTCATGATATTTCCAAAACAGTTTGTGCATTTTCATGCAAAAGCATATGGAAAAATGTCTTTTGGGCTCAATCGTTCGGTCGCAGATTACCGTGACCTGACCGCCATTAAAGCCGCAGCGCAAGACGCAAAAAGGTTCGGATTTGATGGCGCAAGCTGTGTGCATCCCAGCGTAGTTTCGATCTTGAACGATGCGTTTTCCTATTCACCAAGCGAACTGGACTGGGCACGTCAAATTATTAAGGCGTCCGAAAATTCAACGTTCAGTGCCTTTGTTTTTCAAGGAAAAATGGTCGACACGCCAATTTTAAATCGTGCTAAAATGATAATCGCTGATACTGACGGAGCCGCTGGTAAGAGTATTGGCATCAATTAACAAGTACGCCCTATATTCAAATGGAAATGTACTGAAGCGAACAACATTGTTCGATGGGAGGAAAGAGAATGGAACTTCTCAAAGTTATGTGCCATTGCAACGACGAAGGTAGCAATTTATGAGTGAAATTAAGATTTCTCGCCACACAGCCTATAAAGACACCATCACTCTGCCACTTTTTCATCACGCAAAAGAGGCACTGCGGTTTACCCGCCGCGTTGATCAAGCCCACGCTATCATGCTGTCTGAGACCGGTGTGTTGTCAAAAAGTGCCACCAAAGCAATCCTTCAAGGAATACAGGCGGTCGATGCAGCGTTGGATCTTAGCACACTGGAATCGCCTGAACCGTTCGAAGATCTTTTCTTTTATCTTGAGGATCGGCTGATCGCACAGATCGGCGACGCGATCGGAGGAAATCTACACATCGCGCGCAGCCGCAACGATCTTGAAGCAACCGTGTTCCGTATGGCGTTGAAGGAAGATATGCGGCTAGCAATTGGCGGTTATCTCGATCAGACCGCAGGTCTACTTGCCAAAGCTAAATCCGAAAGCGCGACTATTGTCGTTGCGTTTACCCATGGACAGCCAGCGCAACCAACGACTTTCGGTCACTACCTTGCTGCGAAGGTCGAAGCCGACCTGCGTCATGCCAAACGCATGTTTTCGGCCTATGACGATATTGATGCCTGCCCGCTCGGTGCGGTCGCTATTACAACAACGGGTTTTAGTATTGACCGCCAACGCGTTACCGCTCTTCTAGGGTTCAAGACGACGTTGGAAAATTCTTATGGATGCATTGCGTCTGCCGACTATCTGACGGCAGCATTTCAGACTTTGCGTCTAGCTCTGATCGATATCGGCCGTCTGAGCCAGGATCTGGCACTTTGGAGCAACGGAGCGGTGAGCCAAATTCGCGTCTCGGACGATTTTTGCCAGATATCATCCGTAATGCCTCAGAAGCGCAACCCGCTGGCTATTGAGTACATTCGAACACTGGCCTCGCTTACATCTGCACGTTGTGAGGCTGTGACACAGGCGGTTCACAACACCCCGTTTGCTGATATGGTGGATGCGGAGGCACCGACCCAGTCTGCTGGCGCTGCTGCGATCAACGACTTCATACGTGTATGTGAATTGACCAAAGGACTGGTTGCCGGCCTAACGGTAAACAACCACGCTGTACGCGACCTTATCGCGACCTCGGCCGCTAGTGCGACTGAGCTTGCCGACAACTTTGTACGTTTGGAAAAACTGCCGTTCCGTCAGGCACATGGGATAACCAAAGCCTTGGCACGCGTTGCGGAAACCGCGGGCACAACGATTCAGCAAATCGACACCGAAACCGCAAACCGTGAGTTCGAAGAGATCGTTGGGCGCACCCTGCTCAACGCCTGGAGTGACCACATCGAAGCATTGTCTCCAGAGCGATCTGTGTGCGTTCGCGAGGTGTTCGGTGGCCCAGGCCCTGGAGTGCTGAACAACAGTCTGGAACGTTATGAAGTATGTCTGAACGAATTACGCGCGAAACTTGCGCAAAAAATCGAAGCTGAGGAGGCCGCAGAGAAGCGGCTTCACGAAATTGTGGCCGCGTTAATCGGCGAGAGCCCGGCCGAACCAATGGAGCAGACGGTGTTGTCAGCCTAATTCCAACTCGTCTCAAATTACGATAATAAGCAAAATCTAAGACGCACAAATTTGGAACCACTCAGTTAGAGCGGCACTGCGTTTTTGCTTGTAAGAATACCTGGTTTCGAGATGCTTTTCGTGATTGAAATGGTTGTATATCTGGCTTTGATAACTGACGAATTTCTGCAAGTTTGCAGCTGTTTTGAAACTTTGCATTGCTCGTTCTCGTCGTCGAAATGGAAGATGTGAGTTTTCACATCGATTGTTGGATCGACCACCGCAAAGTTGTCGATCAGCAACGCCAATCTCACGGAATGTGGCCCCGTAGGTCGGCAACTTGTCAGTCATAATGATTTTTGGCGAACCGTGCTTTCGCATTGTTTTTATGAGAAATTTCTTCGCCGCGGTTTTGTTGCACCGTTTTGTGACGAAGCATTCCAAAACTTCACCTTCATGATCACAGCACGCCAAAGGTAATATCGCTCGCCATTTATTTTTACGAAAACTTCATCCAAATGCCACTGCCAGTTGGAATGGTACCCTAACCTTTTTTCCGAATTTCATTTGCAAACTTTGCACCAAATCGGCTTACCCAAAATAGCACTGTTTCATGACAAATATCTATTCCACGCTCATGTTAGATGTTTTCAACTTGCCGGAAGCTGAGCGGATACCGCACGTAGTACATTGCCGCCAAGCGGATGATTTCAGGTTCGTTTTGAAATACTTAAAGATGTTTGATGTTGTCATTCAACAAAATTATGGATCTGCTTTGGTGTCGTCAAGTTTGTCTGACAACGCTCCGAGGATGATTGTCGGTCAAACACCCGACCAATCGAACTCACCGACTCCCCACGCTGCCAACGGTCCCTGATCTCGGCGCGCTGCTTAGCTGAATAATAAATCCTACGGCGATCCTTCATAATCAACATTCCATCTTTTCCTAAAGATTAAAGTGTTGCGCCCACCTGTTGAGAACACCACTCAAAGCGGTCATCTGACGATTTTGGTCAAAATTTTGGGACTGAATGTCCGCTTTTATAGTGTGTGTAAGTTGAGCTCGCACTTGCAGCGAAAGTCCGCTTTCCGCCC
>TARA_B110000211_G_scaffold64688_1_pt1 | contig 13993 bp, 13 predicted proteins | sample TARA_B110000211 | Tara Oceans TARA_B110000211 (sample SAMEA4397516) | marine metagenome | biome: Polar Biome; feature: [DCM] deep chlorophyll maximum layer (ENVO:01000326); material: water (ENVO:00002006), including particulate matter (ENVO:01000060) such as... | depth 30 m
TTGACACCGTAATGCAACACAACAGCGTTACCGTGATAGCTGATAATTTATTTTAAAATTTAAGAGAGTAAATACATGCACAATTCATTAACGGGCCTAAAAATTGGCATTATCGGCTTAGGCTATGTAGGTCTTCCTCTAGCTGTAGAGTTTGGTAAAAAGTTCCCCGTTTTAGGCTTTGATATTAATCAGTCTAGAATTGCCCAGTTACAAGCCGGCCATGACTCTACTCTTGAAGTAAGTGATGAAGAGCTAAAAGACTCACCACAGCTTAGTTTCACTTCAGCTGTCGCAGATATAGAAAGTTGTAATATATACATTGTTACTGTACCAACACCTATTGACGAGCATAAACAACCAGATTTAACACCGCTGATTAAAGCCAGTGAAATGCTAGGCAAAGTAGTTAAAAAAGACGACATCATAATTTATGAGTCTACTGTTTACCCAGGCGCGACAGAAGAAGCGTGCCTACCAGTAGTTGAGCATGTATCAGGCCTTGTATTTAATAAAGATTTTTTTGCCGGCTACTCACCAGAGCGTATAAACCCGGGCGATAAAGAACACCGCGTAACGAACATACTAAAAGTAACATCAGGCTCGAATGCAAAAATAGCTGAAAAAGTTGACCAACTTTATAAGTCAGTAATTACCGCAGGTACACATAAAGCAAGCTCTATTAGAGTAGCTGAAGCTGCAAAAGTAATCGAAAACACACAGCGCGATGTAAACATAGCGCTAATTAATGAGCTTTCAATTATTTTTAATAAACTAGATATAGACACGCTTGAAGTATTAGAAGCAGCCGGCACAAAATGGAACTTTTTACCATTTCGCCCAGGCCTAGTAGGTGGGCATTGTATAGGTGTAGATCCGTATTACTTAACACATAAAGCCCAAAGTGTAGGCTACCACCCTGAGATGATTTTAGCGGGTCGCCGCTTAAACGATGGCATGGGTAAACATGTTGTCTCAGAGCTTGTAAAAAATATGCTTAAAAAGCGTATACATGTAGATGGAGCTAATGTACTTATTATGGGTTTAACATTCAAAGAAAATTGTCCAGACCTACGTAATACAAAAGTGGTCGACATAGTAAGCGAGCTTAAAGAATACAATATTAATGTAGATATAGTAGACCCATGGTGCTCAAAAGATGAAGCTCAGCATGAATATGGTTTAAGCCTAACTACAGAGCATAAACAAAATTACTACGATGCAATTATTCTTGCTGTAGGTCATAACGAATTTAAAGATATGGGTGCAGAGCAAATTCGGGCACTAGGTAAAACAGAACATGTTCTTTATGACTTAAAATATGTATTACCTAAGCAAAATGTAGATATGCGCTTATAACGTTTTAGGCGCGGGCTAACTCCGCGCTTGTAAATTATAGACAGCATACGCTACGCATGATTAATAACTTAAACATTGTTATTTCAATCATCCAAAGATTTTATAGGAACAAACATGACGCGTTACGAACAAATTAAAACCGAGCTACTTTCATCACCTAAAACGTGGTTAGTAACAGGAGTCGCTGGGTTTATTGGCTCTAATCTTTTAGAGCACTTATTAAAATTAAATCAAAAAGTAGTTGGGCTTGATAACTTTGCAACCGGACACCAACATAATTTAGATGAAGTGCGGGGCTTAGTAACGGCAGAGCAGTGGCAAGGCTTTAACTTTATAGAGGGCGACATTCTTAATTACCAAGATTGCGAAACGGCGTTAGCTAATGATGGTGCAGTCGTCGATTACGTATTACACCAAGCGGCGCTTGGCTCGGTACCACGCTCAATTGCCGACCCACTAACAACTAATGCTGCTAATATCACTGGCTTTTTGAATATGTTACAAGCAGCAAAAGAGGCAAACGTAAAAAGCTTTACTTATGCGGCAAGTAGCTCTACATACGGTGACCACCCGGCACTACCAAAAGTAGAAGAAAATATAGGTAACCCGCTTTCGCCTTATGCTGTAACCAAATATGTAAATGAACTGTACGCGGGCGTTTATGCTAAAACATATGGCTTTAAAACTATCGGTTTACGTTACTTTAATGTGTTTGGTCCGCGTCAAGATCCGAATGGAGCTTATGCTGCGGTTATCCCCAAGTGGACTTCATCAATGATTAAAGGAGAGGAAGTCTTTATTAATGGTGATGGGGAAACAAGTCGGGATTTTTGTTTCATTGAAAATACTGTGCAAATGAACATACTGGCTGCTACAGCAGGCGATGAAGCAAAGGATAATATCTACAATGTTGCGTTGGGAGATAGAACTACATTAAACGAGCTTTACAGTTCTATTAAAAATGCATTAAACGACTTAGGGTTCAAACTGATTAAAGCACCAACTTTTCGAGATTTTCGAGAAGGAGATGTCAGACACTCACAAGCGGATATTACTAAAGCGCAAAATAATTTGGGATATGCGCCAGAATTTCGCATTCAAGATGGTATTAATAAAGCAATGCCTTGGTATAAGAGTTATTAATTAAATGCTTTTATTATTTATGGTTGAAAGTATATAAACTAGCTTATGGTTACGCCTCATAAATGATAAAATCCCAATTATATTATAGTTAACGAATAACATTCAAAAAATCACAAGTTAAACTTGTTTTTTTGTGTATTAACAAAATCAATGGTTAAATAATGAAATACAATTATTTTTTAAAAAAAAGCAAATTAAATGGCTCAGTAAAAGTATCTGGGGCTAAAAATGCCGTCTTGAAATTAATGACCGCATCTCTTTTAACTGATGAAAAGGTTATAATTAACAATTATCCGAATACTCTGTCAGATGCTGTTATACATGAAGAAATGTTAAGAGCACTTGGTCGTAAAGTCTCTACGGAAACCAGTATATTAACTATAAGCGAGAGTGAAGAGAATGTAACGGATTTGATTTGGGATGGGCGGTCTATCCGAAATACCTTATTAATGCTCGGTTGCTTAGTTACTAAGTATGGTCGTGGAGCTGTACCACTGCCTGGAGGCTGTAAACTTGGTGAAAGAAAATATGATATTCATGTTTCTGTCCTTGAAGCTTTGGGAGCCAAAGTATTTGAAGAAGGAAATTATTTAGTTGCTGAGGTTGATGGTCGTTTGAAAGGTGCTAGGATTGATCTTCCTATGAGATCGACTGGAGCAACTGAAAATGCAATTCTCGCTGCATCTCTAGCTGAAGGTGTAACCGAAATTTATAATCCACATATTAGACCCGAAATCATTGATTTAGTTGACATGCTAAAATTGATGGGAGCTGACATTGAAGTTCATGGTCAAGAGAAAATTGTAGTTTCTGGTGTATCAGCACTTTCTGGTGTTACTTATGAAGTTATTCCAGATAACATGGAAGCTCTCACATGGTTAGTTGCAGCTGCTATTACTGATAGCACAATTGAAATTGAAAACTTCCCTTTCGACGATTTAGAGGTGCCTTTAATATTTTTGCGAGAAAGTGGAGTCAAGGTTTTTAGACACAAAAATACAGCAATAATTAAAGACTCGAATGTATACCCTATCGATATAAGCACTGGTCCTTATCCAGGGATTAATTCCGATATGCAACCAATCTTTGCTGCTTTTGCTTCTTGTGCTGAAGGCGTTTCTAATATTGTTGACTTGAGATTTCTTGGTAGATACGGTTATGCTGAAGAATTTAGTAAGCTTGGTGTAGACTGCTCAGTCTCTGGCAATGCATTAAAAATTACAGGCCATGGTAAATCAGTTTTAAAAAGTGGTGAAGTAACAGCACTTGATTTACGAGCTGGTATTGCTTTAGCACTTTTAGGTTTATTATCTGATGACGGTGTGCTTGTTCATAATTCATGGCAAATTGAGCGGGGATACGACCAGTTTTTTGAAAAATTAACTTCTCTAGGAGCTAATGTTGAACGATGCCCTGCTGAGTGATATTGCTGAAAAGTTTGTAGAAAAAAAATTTGGCGAAGTTATTTTCGACTTTGATCTCTCTAAAAACAGTTATTGGAATATTGGATCTATGGCCAAGGCTGTATTCTATGTTAATTCAATTGCATCTGTTGAATTCTTAGTTGAAAAATTTAACAAATCGTCAATAAAATTTCATGTTATTGGTAACTCCACCAATTTATTATTTGATGATAAAAGTGAAGAGCTAGTATTAATTATCTTTTCTGCATCATTCTCTTCTATTAGCTTTGGTGATCTTATTACAGTAGATTCCGGTATGTCTTGCCCTCGTTTAGCTATGATTTTGTCAAAGAAAGGCTATACAGGAATCGAACATATTGTTGGAATCCCTGGAACTATAGGTGGATTGGTATATATGAATGGTGGTAGTAATCGTCATTCAATATCAGAGGTGATTAATAGTGTTATTTGTTTTGATATAGAACAAGGGGTTATAAAAATATCTAATGATGAATGCGATTTTTCTTACCGAAAATCAATATTTCAGAGAAAAAATTTAATCATATTAAGTGTTGAATTAAATTTAGATAGAAATAGAGATAAAGACTATAACCCATGGAAAGCCTGTAAGGCTATATTGAAGCAGCGCAGCGCAAAGTTCCCACTTAAGTACCCAAATTGTGGCTCTGTTTTTATTAGTAATAGAGTAAACTATGAGGTGAAAGGGCCCCCTGGTTATATAATTGAATGTCTTGGGCTTAAAGGTCTAACTATTGGTGGGGCTCAAATTTCTAACTTACATGGTAATTTTATTATTAATAAAGGCGGGGCTAAAACTGATGATATTATTTCCCTTATAAGAGCTATTTCAGAACGAGCCAAAAAGGAATACGGGATTATATTAGAAAGTGAAGTTCTATTTATAAGTGATGGCATAGTATTACCTGTAACAAATTTAATCTAATTTCAAGAGGTTACTCTGCACAATATGTGCAGAGTCTTTTATGAGTAGTTATAAAAAAAATCTAATAAGTGTAGGAAGTTTATCTCTTCTAAATGTTATATTTTCATTTTTGTTAAGTGTTGTAATATCGAGGGAGTATGGACCTGAAGGCCGAGGGTTTATTTATCTTCCTGTAACACTAATAACCCTTTTTCTGCCTATTTTAACATTAGGATCAAAACAGTCATTAAGCTATTTCATCAGTTCGAAAAAATTGAGTCATGAGCTATCTAAAAAATATACCATAAAATTTTACATACCTATTACTATTTCACTTTGTTTTATATTCTCTATTTTTTTTGTTTTTATCAACGTAGAGTATGATTCTTATTTACTGATTTTATTTTTAATTGTAGTTACAAGAGTTGTTACTGATATCTATAGTTATAATCATATCTTAAAAAGAAAAAACTTTATAATAAATTTAATTGTTTCCGTCAGGTGTGTACTCGATTTTGTATTTATTTTCATCGTTATTTATTATAAGCAAGGAGAAGGTTGGATATTATTAAGTTATGCCGTTTCTAGTTTTATAGCTATGGTTTTTCAACTGAAAATATCAAGTCGCGTTGAATTTTATTCATTGAACAAGATTGAAATTAAAAATACTGAAATTTTACTCAAAGGAGTTCAGTTTGCATTACCATTATTTTTAATCGGTTTGAATGTCAGCTTTGACTTGGTTATTCTAAAGTACTTTAAAGGGCTTTCTGAAGTTGGTATTTATCAGACATCAGTTACTATTGCCAACTTACTATGGATTTTACCAAGTATTATTTCATCAGTTTCGTTTTCATTTGCTCTTGATTTGAAGGAAAGCAAAAATGAGTTTGAAAAGCTCATAAAAAAAACCTTTATAATAATAATAATTTCATTGCCAGTAGCAATCGCTCTTTTTATATTGTCTGATTTTATATTTATTTTTGTATATGGAGATGAGTTTTTTAAATCCGCAATGATATTTAAAATATTACTGCCTGGTTATTTTATTATGTTGATTTATAAAGTTATGTACCCATTCGTAGCTGCTAAAGGAAATACATATAGTGCAATGTTGATTTTTTTACTTTGTTTCATAATTAATGTCATTCTTAATATTATTCTTACACCTAGATTTGGGGCAGTAGGTACGGCATATTCTACACTTATTTCATATACGATCTGCGGAATATTATTTATTTTCATATCATACAAAGCTATTAATCATGATTAACCTTGCTTTTTTTCTATTTTTTATCCGTATAATAACAATATCACTGCTACCAAATTTTGTAGGGATGATTAATATCGCTGGGTTTATTGGTTTCACCTCGTTAAGTGTAATTTGGTATTTGTGGCGCTCTAATTTTTATTATTTAAAGAAATATGTAATATTTGAGATTTTTCTCATGTTGATATTGTTTGTTTCAATCTTTATATCTAGCTTTAATGATCTTATTGTCTCTGATTCAATAGAGACTTTCTTAAAGTTTTTTATTATTTATTCATCACTAAATTTAGGTTTAATTTGTGGTGAAAAAATAGAAAGAAAATCGTACTTTAAAGTTATATATTATTCTTTATTTGCGCATATTTTATTGGGTATTTTACTTTCTAAGTTTGGTTTTGTACATGAAGTTCATGGCGTAGAACGGATAATTGGTATATCGGGCGGTGTACAAATTTATGCAAATCTAATTTCATTTCTTTTTGTTTTATCATACTACCTGCTTTTTTATAAAGTCGATTTTGTTCCTAGGAGATTTCTAATTATAGCAATTATTACTTGTATTATAGCTTTCGTAATGTCTAATACATTAAAAAATTTTGCTGTGTCTATTCTTTTAATATCTGCACCATACTTCTTTGATAAGAAAAGGTTCTTTAAGTTTTTACTATTTTCATTATTTATACTCATTCCATTGGTTGTAATTTCTTTTCCATATTTGAAAGAGTTATCTTTGTTTGAGAGAGTTCAGTTAATTTATGACGCTGGACTATCAACCCAGCTGGCTCCGGGTGAAAAATTAGAATCTTCTTTGATATGGCGACTTATTCACTGGAAATTATTATTAGCTGATTGGTTTGAAAATTATTTTCTCTTTGGTTCTGGAGTTGGTCAGAGTGTTAATATGAATGCACTAGTCACGGCAAATGGGAATGGATTTGAAGCTCATTCCGATATTGTAACTTTCGTTGTTGAATTTGGATTGATTCTTACTCCAATTGTTGTATTTATGATGTTTTATCCACTATACAACTCTTGGAAATTAGCCATAAGTAATAAAGATGATGTGGCTATTTGTGTTTTATTTGCTTGTTTATCATCATTTATAGCTTCTTTCTTTGGTAATGTATTTTACTCTCTTGCAAATATTTATTACCTTTGGTTTTTTGTTGGTTGGACTTTGGGGCGTAATGGAAAATAATAATCTTTATGTAATATATAATATTGGTGAAGGTAAAGGCGGACATAGTTTAAGTATGGGGGATACAATTTCATCCCTTCCATTTGTCAACTTTAATATTATTAATATATCTCACTTCGATTGTGTATCTTTAAAAAAGCTAGGTGGGGATAACTATCACCGTGTAACACCATCAATTAACATATATTCACTGATTGTAGAGTTACATGCGTGTGTAAATGCAAATAAACCGGATTTGATTCATGCTTTTGATGATTTTTCATATACGCTTTGTAGGCTTGTAAATGTGATCTTCTTTTCAGGTAAGTTAGGTGTTTTGCTTACTAAGTGTGGAGGGCCTAATCCTAAATATAACTATCTTTATCCAAACCCTAAGAATATTGTTCTTTTTTCAAAGGAGAATTACGATTGGTTTGATAATAATCGTAATTCAAATTTATATTTAATTCCAAATAGGATTAAAGATATAGCAATGAGAAAATCAACAGATATTGAAAATATTATCGATAGTCAATATCTCAATATTGTATGTATTAGTAGGATTACGCCATATTATGAAAGGAAAATATTGTCATCAATAAAATTTGTTTCTGATTTAAATAATTCTGGATTTAAAACATCTTTAACTATCATAGGAAGTGTCGTTTCTAATGAACTTTATGAAAAGGTTTTCAGAATAATTGATGACTTAGATTATGTGGAATTGTTTATTGATGAAAAGCATACATATTTAGCATCTGAATTTATTCATTATTTCGATGCGACTATTTCTACCGGTCGTGGTGTTATGGAGTCCTGTTATATGGATAAAATTACATTTGTCCCCGTTCAGAATAGTGAATATCCTGAGATTCTATGTGATGATAATATCAATGATCTATTTTCTCTAAACTTTTCTGAAAGAACTATTACCCCTACAAATTCCACCCAGAATATTTTTAACTCCGGTAATATAAGTTTTAATATTAGCAAGGGTGTTAAGGACTTTACTAATAAAAATTTTCGATTATCATCTGTGCAATCAAAATATAAGGAACTTTACGATAAAGTATATTCTGATGAAAATAGAGATTTCATTGATTTATATACTATATTCTCAACCATATATTTTATCTATCGTCAGATTACAAGAAAAATTAGTTTTGGTTTTAAAGGAAAAATCAAATGAGAGTTCTACATGTTGTAAATGCATATCCATCAGAGTCAAATCGAGTCAGGGGGATTTTTATCAAAGAACAGATAGATTCACTTAATGATATAGATATTGAGTCTAGTGTTTTCTTTATTGATGCTTTAAATAAAGGAAAATTTGAGTATGTTAATGCAATCTTTTCTTTATATAAATTGGCAAAAAATGCTGATGTAATACATGCTCATCATGTTTTTTGCGCTTTTGTATGCATATTAAGTGGGGCAAGGAATAAATTAGTTACCTCATTCCTTTCTGACTCATTTAATGAAGTGATGGTTGGTCCTATTTGGCTAAGGAAAATTATTTACAAATTTGTTCAATTGAATTCAAAAAAATCAATTTTTAAATTACACAATGATAAAATAGACGAAATAAATAATTTTTATTGCCCAAATGCTGTCGATTCTGATTTTTTTGTTAGTATTGAAAAAAAATCAGCGAGAGAAAAATTAGGTTTACCCTTCAATAAAAAATATGCCCTTTTTATTAGTGGACAAAATTTATATCGGCCAGAAAAAAGGTATGATCTTTTTAAGGCTGTGCTACATTCTTACTCAGAAAAATATGGCGTTGTTATAGATGAGATTGCGTTGGACAATGCCAGTCGTGAAGAGTTAGTACTTTATTACAATGCTGTTGATTTTTACTTACTTACATCTGATTTTGAAGGTTCTCCGAATGCTGTAAAAGAGTGTTTGTCATGCAACACTAGTGTTATCTCTCGAAATGTAGGCTCGGTTAAGGAGTTGCTTTCCGGGTTATCTAACTCTTTTGTAGTCGACTCTGAGCAACCTAAGGATTACCACTCATCTATTAATTCTATTCTGACCTCTTTGGTTGATAACAACTATCGTACTAAATTAAAAGGAAAAGGCCTAGACAAGGATTTTGTTGCGAATAAGCTTAAGGAAATATATGAAAGCATTTAATTTGGAATTTATCAAAACAAAGACTATTTTAAATAAAATAAATATAGTTAATGAAAATGATAAAATAGATAATATTTTGAATGAAGTTTTCTCAAGAAGAAAATGCATATCAATATCTTTTCTAAATTTTCATGCTTTAAATCTATCCTTAAAGTGTTCCACTATGGAGTCATCGTTAATCGAATCTGATTATTTGTTTCGGGATGGTGTGGGTGTTGAAAAGTTAATGAAGTGGTCATTGCTACCCCCTGGTTTAAATATGAATGGAACTGACCTAATACCAACTATATTAAACCACTCAATGGAAAGAAAAAGGAAGGTGGTTCTTATTGGCTCTGAAGAATCAAATGTAAGGTCTTGCAGTCATAAGTTAATTAAGCAAGGTATTGATGTTGCGTTGGCCGTCAACGGTTATCTAGATGAAGCTGATTATATTGATGTTTTATCTGAACTTAGAGGAGAAAATTTGACTATTATTTTAGGTATGGGAATGCCTAAACAAGAGTTATTCTCTCTCAAAGTGAAAAATCATTTTTTAAATGAAGATTTTATAATTGTATCTGGTGGTGCAATTATTGATAGATTGTCCGGAAACGTTAATCGTGGCCCTAGCTTTCTTGTCAATAATAACCTTGAATGGCTATATAGGCTTTATAGTGAGCCTAAAAGATTGTTCAAGAGAATTGTCTTCGGAGGAGTGCGTTTTTTATTGTTTGCAATTCTATTCTCTATCAAAAGTAGGGCTTCGGTCTAATAGTCAAGGCTCTCGGTGGTGATAGTTGAGGATCCTATTATCTCTGATTAACAGAGTGTTAGTTTAGCTTCTGTTTTAGCTATGAAGTTGAAGTGATTTACTTTTTTTGGTTTTTAGTCCCCAGTAGGTTTCGTTTTATGCCAAAAAATGAGCAAACAGAAATGCTAGAACATAACCTAAGCTGCATGCGATAGTGCTTTGCCTTTCACGAAAGAGCAGTATGAATAAAGTAATAAAATCAACTTCAATGATTGAAAAAAGCCTATTAATTTTGTGCTAATCAATCCATGGATTTAGCGAATTCATTAGTCTTAAAAACTTTTTCGATTTATTGTTAGCGTTTACATAAATATTAGTCCTGTAGTGGTTAAAAATTATCGGATTTTGTCAATGTTTTTTACAGCGCAGTTAATATCCAATTCTATATGAGTTTAACGGTTTAGTTAGCGCAGTCTTTATCTTGGATCCTGTTATAAATTTACGATAAGTTTATACATGAAATATTTAGTAACCGGCTTTGATTGTTTTATTGGCAGTTCGGTTGCCAAAAAGCTTGTTGCTGCGTTCATCAAGCAGTTTATATCGATAACTTAAACAATTACTACATTGTTAATTTAAAACTTGCTCGTCTTGAGCGAATTAAACACGAAACATTTGTGTTTAAAGAACTTGATTTGACAGAGTACTCAGCAATAGCAAGCTTGTTTAGCAGGAGCAGTTTTGTCGAATAATTCACTTGGCTGCGCAAGGAGGCGTTCGCTACTCTATTGAGAACCCTTGTCCATATGCATCATTTAGTTCTGTTTATGGATTAAATACTACAGTGCCATTTGGGAAATCTGATATTGTTGATCATTCTGTATCGTTGTACGCTGTGACTAGAAAAGAGAGTTTATGTCGCATAGTTATTCACACTTATATGATATACCAACTACAGGACTTCGCTTTTACCGTGTATGGCTCGAGGGGGGGCCAGGTATGATACTATTTATTTTTACTAAAAGGTTTGCAACACCTAACCTAAAGCACTCGATGATTGAGGATATCATTGCACAAAAGCTGTAAAAACAAGTAGGCGCAGAGCTTGGGTATAGCATTTAAGAGCTCAACTTAACGTCAGCGTCGCATTTGCTTGTGAAGTGGCAGGGCTAAGCTGCTCAGTTTTCTATTATAAAGATACACGGCCGTCAGATGATGAAGTTACCGACGCACTGTTAGCGTTAGTTGAACGTCACAAGAGGTAAGCTATTCAAAAGACTTCGCTATAAAGGTAAGCCTTGGAATAAAATGTTTGTTGAACGAGTTAAAAACATGCTAAAACTAAACTTAAGACATAAGGAAAGCGTTGTGAACCAACAAGAACACCTGAGCCATTAAGTGAACCAACACAACATAATAAATCTTGGTCAATGGATTTTATGAGTGATGCATTAAGCTATGGGCATCGTTTTAGAGCATTGGATGTACTTGGTGACTTTAATCGGCAAGCATTAGCCATTGAAGTTGATACTAGTCTGACCGCTAAGAGAGTGATTAGGACGCTAAAACAGAATATCGCTTAGCGTGGTAAATCGAAACAAATTAGAGTAAATAACGGACCTGAGTTTACTTCGACTGCGCTTGAAGCATGGGTAATGGGAAACAACATCAACTCGTATTTTATAAAACCTGGTACTCATTATCAAAATGGTTTTGTAGAAAGGTTTAACCGAAGTTACCGTGAAGAGGTGTTAGATTTATATTTGTTTGAGTCACTGCACGAAGCACTTGAAATCATTGAGGAATGGTTAGATATTTATAATTATGAGTGACCTCATGATTCACTTGGTGATATAAGACCAGTTGGTTATCTAGAGACAGCATTAAATTCTATGAAAGAACTATACTAAATTGGGTGGAGTTAAAGAGTTACAAAAGTGAGCAATGGATAGTAAAAATAGATACGCCAGCTCAAAGTTCTGCGCCTTATGCTGTATCCAATATTGGCTATGGGTCACCTATGAGCTTAATGAACTTTGTTAAAGCAATCGAGGGTGAGCGCGGTATAGAAGCTCAAAAACCTTCAAAGAAATGCAGACAAGTGGTGTGTATTAAACTTATGCAGATACTCAAAATTTATTCATAGCAACAGGTTACAAACCAGAGGTTGATGCAAAAGAAGGTGTGGCTGTGTTTATCACTTAGTATAAAAAGTTTTATAATAAGTAGATGATATTAGCTTAATCAATAATTCTTGTGCGCATTATTTAATACTTTTTGTTTACTCTAATAGTCCTTTTTAGCTATATTAAATTGCTAAAAAGTTACTCGCTGTTTTAATAACCCCTACCTCTTGCATTCAGCTGTTATTCATATATGAGTACAGACTTCCCTTTGTACAAAACTAATTGGCTTGTATAATAGGCTCAATTTCAACACTCTATAGAGTGTTAGTGTAGCCGTTTAAATCAAAATTCAGTAATTTAATAATTATTGCAAAACAAATTTTTACCAAACGGCTTATCTATTACTTAGATAAATGAGCTGTTCAGGATAGGGACAACTATGTTTATAGATTTACTACTTACTTTTTTTATTGCATTTGCGGTGTTGTTTTTAATGCGTAAAGTAGCACGCAATGTAGGGTTAGTAGATAAACCATCCGGCCGAAAAATGCATACAGGCAACATACCTTTAGTTGGTGGGGTTGCTATTTGTATTACTATAATTAACTACATATATACACACCCAGGAATGATTAACCACGCTAATTTATATATGTGCTGCATTATCGGCTTAACTTTTATAGGTGCGTTAGACGATCGGTTTGATTTAAGTGTAAAAATACGTATGGCGGTACAAGCATTTATCTCTTTCGCAATGATTTATTATGCCGGAGCAAACCTACATACATTGGGTAATTTAATAGGCTTTGGAAATATTGATTTAGGTTACCTGTCTACGGTTGTTACTATTTTTGCTGTTATTGGGTGTATTAACGCGTTTAATATGGTTGATGGCATAGACGGGCTACTAGGCGGGTTGTCGATAGTTACTTTTGCTAGTTTGGGTATTTTGCTTAGCTTAGTAGGTGAAGAAAGCTTAAGTTATTTATGCTTATTACTTGTTGTGTGTATGATTCCATACATTGTTATGAACCTTGGCCTAGTTGGGCGCGAGCGCAAAGTGTTTATGGGCGATGCGGGCAGCATGATGATAGGCTTTACAGTTATTTGGTTATTAATTGGCGCAAGCCAAACCCCAGGTAATGCAATGATTCGCCCTGTTACTGCATTATGGTTAATAGCGGTACCATTAATGGATATGGTGGCAATAATGATACGCCGTATTAAGCAGGGTAAGTCGCCTTTTAAGCCAGATCGTGAACATTTACACCATATATGCCAGCGCTTAGGCTGTTCGCCAACCCAAACTCTGATACTGATATGTACTATTGCATCTGTATTTGCAGGTATTGGTGTAATAGGTGAGGTGTTTTTAATACCTGAATTTTTAATGTTTTATGGCTTTGTTATTTTATTTACTACGTATTTATTAGTACTGATTAACTATTGTAGTGTAATGAACTTTTTTAGGCGTAAGCTTGATTTACCAGAAAAAAAGTACGCTACAGGTAAATGAAAAAACTAAGCCAAATGAATGGAGTTCTAGTAATAAAAATCGTAATTAAGCTTACAAAAACTCTTATTAAAACGTATAACCTTAAAGGAATACCGTGAAGATTGCTGTGGTAGGGACGGGCTATGTAGGCCTTTCAAACGCAATGCTTTTAGCACAACACAATGAAGTGGTGGCATTAGACATT
>TARA_B110000211_G_scaffold57821_1_pt1 | contig 13991 bp, 14 predicted proteins | sample TARA_B110000211 | Tara Oceans TARA_B110000211 (sample SAMEA4397516) | marine metagenome | biome: Polar Biome; feature: [DCM] deep chlorophyll maximum layer (ENVO:01000326); material: water (ENVO:00002006), including particulate matter (ENVO:01000060) such as... | depth 30 m
TGCTGAAAAGCGTTTCGAATACCTACTTAGATAGCTATTTAAAGATAATAAGCCTTAGAAAAGATAGAAAATATTCAAATAAGCACAAAAATTTTCAAGAATACAGAAGAGGCAGATATGCTGAATTTAATCTTTTATTCGATAGAGGGACTTCTTTTGGCCTTCAATCAGGCGGAAGAGTGGAATCAATATTAGCCTCACTCCCTCCTCAAGCCTCTTGGATATATAAAAAAGATAAATTTTTCTTAAATAATGAAGAAAAATTATTAGCAAATCTAAAAAAGACATGGAGGGGCTAAAGCTTTAAATAAAATGTCAAAGTTGTATAAATTAGGAGTAATAGGTTCACCAATAGATCACTCGCTATCTCCGTTCATTCATTCTAGATTTGCACGACAAGAAAATATCAATATAGATTACAGAGCTTACAAAGTCGCAGCTGAAGACCTAGATAATTTTGTTAAAGACTTTTTTTTATTAAAAGAGTCCAAAGGCTTAAATGTAACACTCCCTCATAAAAAATCAGTAGCAACTCTTGTATCAAATCTATCTGATGAAGCATCTTTTATAAACGCAGCCAATACAGTCTATAGAAATGAAGGAAAACTTTTTGCCTCATCAACAGATGGAGCGGGGTTAATTAATGATTTAATAGAAAAAAATATTTCTTTAGAGAACAAGAGAATTTTAATTATTGGTGCAGGCGCAGCGGTCGAAAGCGTTCTTTACAGAATTATAAAAGCTAAGCCAAAGAGTATAACTATTTCAAATAGAACTAAAGAAAAGGCAAAAAGACTACAAGATAAATTTTCAATAATGATGCCAATTTCAACTCAGTCTTCAAATGAAGAATACGACCTTGTAATTAATGGCTCATCTGCCGGCTTAACCGGCAGCTTTAGCCCCCCAGATATCAGTGATTTTAATGATAAAACATTTTTTTATGATCTTAATTACTCTTTAACTGGTACAGAGTTTTGCAATTGGTCAGAAGAAATTTCTAGCCACACTCATGATGGGATGGGAATGCTTGTATCCCAAGCAGCTTTATCTTTTTATGAATGGTTTGGAGTTATGCCATCGACTGGCGATATATCAAAAGAACTTCGAGAGCTAAGAGCTTGAAGAAATTTATACAATTTATTGCTGGGGCCATTTGCCCAACGTGTAAAGAGCAAGACTCTATAGCAATTAATCAGGATGATGACGAAATTTATTGCGTGAAGTGTGGCTATAAAGAATTTAGGCCTGGCTCAAAAAATGACACAAGAATCAAGGCAGTTAATGTGGTTGATATTAGTGATTTTAAAAATAAGAAAAAGTAGTAATTTAATCGCCAAAGTTATAGAATACACGCGAATTAAGCCGTAAAGAAAGAGATAAGTTTTACGGCATCAAATATTCTATAAAAGTACTAGTTATAAGGGAAATACATGACTAATGTTAGAAATTTAATTTGTTCATATAAAGCACATTTAACACTCATACTGCTTGGACTTTCAATAAAAGCTCCAGCTGACTGGGATGCCTTAAATATGACCCAAGGTGTAACAGCTATTAGCAGAGAAGTTTACGACCTTCATATGTTAATTTTTTGGATCTGTGTTGTCATAGGCTTAGTGGTTTTCAGTGTGATGTTTTATTCAATGTATGCGCATACTAAAAAGAAAAATCCAGAAGCAGCAACTTTCCATGAAAACACTAAGGTTGAACTTGCATGGACTATTATTCCATTTCTTATTTTAATTGCGATGGCAATTCCTGCATCTAAGACCCTTCAATCTATTTATAACGATGAAGCCGGCGATATAAATATTCAAGTAGTTGGCTATCAATGGAAATGGCAATATAGATATCTAGAAGACGACGTCAGTTTTTTTGCTAACTTAACGACCGACCTTGATGAAATTTATAACAAAGTACCTAAAGGTGAACACTATCTTCAAGAAGTTGATGAGATGGTTGTAATCCCGGTTGGAAAAAAAGTTAGATTTTTAATTACAGCTAATGATGTTATTCACTCATGGTGGATGCCAGCTTTTGCTATTAAACAAGATGCAATTCCAGGATTTATAAATACAGCATGGACTGTTGTCGATGAGCCAGGAATTTATAGAGGAAAATGTACCGAACTATGCGGCAAAAATCACGGCTTTATGCCAATAGTTGTTAAGGTCGTAGAGCAAGATGAATATGATGCTTGGGTGAATGAAAAACAAGCAGCAGCATTAGCAATGGCAGAATTAACAGAAAAAGATTGGACAACAGCAGAGCTGGTTGAAAGAGGCGAATCTCTCTATATAACTAACTGTGTGGCTTGTCATCAGGTTAATGGCCAAGGAATTCCAGGAATCTTTCCAGGCTTAGCTGGAAGTGACGTAGTTTTAAATGACAAAGCAGGACAAATAGAAATATTAATGGAAGGTATTCAGGGCGCGGCCATGAATTCATTTGATTATCTGTCCGAAGTAGAAATGGCAGCCGTTATCACATACACACGACAATCATGGGGTAATGCTGAGAAAGGCGATGGAGAAATCGTCGTACCAAAAGATATAGTTGAATACAAGAAAGCAAAAATTTAGTTTTAATAGAGGATATTTATGAGCGCTGTAATAGAAAATCATCATGACGATCACGACCATCATCATGGACCAGCAAAAGGTTTAAAGAGATGGTTCTACACCACCAACCACAAAGATATAGGAACTCTATACTTATGGTTTAGTTTTGCTATGTTCTTAATTGGCGGAGCAATGGCTATGATTATAAGAGCTGAGCTATTCCAGCCAGGAATGCAAATAGTTGAGCCTGAATTCTATAATCAAATGATTACACTTCATGGCTTGATCATGATTTTTGGCGGAGTCATGCCAGCATTTGTTGGTCTTGCAAATTGGTTAGTTCCTATGATGATAGGCGCCCCTGATATGGCATTACCTAGAATGAATAACTTAAGTTTTTGGATTTTGCCTTTTGCTTTTTTTATTCTTTTATCTTCATTATTTATGGAAGGCGGAGCCCCTAATTTCGGCTGGACTTTTTATGCCCCTCTTTCTACTACTTATGCACCACCAAGTACAACCTTCTTTATATTCTCTGTGCACATCATGGGGGCCTCATCAATTATGGGCTCTATTAACGTTATTGTTACTATCATGAACATGAGAGCCCCAGGAATGGGACTTATGAAAATGCCATTATTTGTCTGGTCTTGGTTAATTACTGCTTATTTACTGATTGCTGTTATGCCGGTGCTAGCTGGCGCAGTAACTATGATGCTTATGGACATTCATTTTGGAACTAGTTTCTTTAATGCAGCAGGGGGAGGAGACCCGGTATTATTCCAGCATATATTTTGGTTCTTTGGGCATCCAGAAGTTTATATTATGATTCTTCCAGCCTTTGGAATTGTTTCTCACATTATTGAAACATTCTCACGTAAACAGTTATTTGGCTACTCATCTATGGTTTGGGCAATGCTTTCAATTGCCATTCTTTCATTTGTTGTTTGGGCTCATCACATGTTTACAGTTGGAATGCCGCTTGCCGCAGAATTATTCTTCATGTGGTCAACTATGCTTATTGCTGTGCCAACTGGTGTGAAAGTATTTAACTGGATAGCAACAATGTTTAGAGGCTCTATTACTTTTGAAACACCAATGTTATTTGCATGCGCATTTGTTGTACTATTTACGCTCGGCGGGTTTTCAGGATTAATGCTAGCAATAACACCAGCAGACTTCCAATATCATGATACATACTTTGTAGTTGCTCATTTCCACTATGTTTTAGTCCCTGGAGCTATTTTCTCAATCATGGCAGCAGTTTATTATTGGATACCAAAATGGACAGGAAATATGTATGACGAAAGACTTGGAAGACTTCATTTTTGGCTGTCTTTTGTTGGCGTAAATGTAACATTTTTCCCTCAACATTTTATAGGCCTAGCTGGGATGCCAAGAAGGGTTCCAGATTATGCACTTCAGTTTGCTGACTGGAATATGGTTTCAACAGCAGGAGCATTTTTATTCGGATTTTCACAAGTTTTCTTCTTATTTATTGTTATTAAAACAGTCGTAGGTGGGAAAAAGGCAACTGGACAAGTTTGGGAAGGCGCGCGAGGTTTAGAGTGGACAGTTGATTCACCAGCCCCGTACCATACATTTTCAACTCCTCCCAAGGTAAGTTAATGATGGGCAATAAAAGAAAAACAGTATTAAAACTTTCCGCAGCAGTAGCTGGAATGTATCTTTTCTCTTTTTTATTAGTTCCTTTATATGATGTATTTTGTGATATTACCGGCTTGAATGGAAAAGTTGCGCAATCAACTAGTGCAGAGTCTTCTTTAACTCAAGAAGGCAGAGAGATAGGACTTCAATTTATATCTCATAATAATGCAGGCATGCCTTGGATATTTAAACCATCAAAAAAAGTATCAAAAATTAAAACAGGAACCCTATATGAGGCAACGTTTTATGCAAAAAATACAACTGACAAGATGATGACTGGAAGGGCTGTTAATAGCGTTGCGCCCTCTAATGCAAAAGATTATATTAAAAAAATAGAGTGTTTTTGTTTTGCTGAAGGTATAGAGCTTATGCCGGGTGAAGAAATACTACTCCCTATAAAAATGGTTGTTGATAATGAGCTTCCTGACGATATTAAAAATATTGTTCTCTCTTACACTATCTTTGATAGCAATATAGAACATAACATTACAATGAATCACGATGGTGATCATGCGGGGTCTTAAGATATGAGCGGTGGAAATTATTACGTTCCTGATTCAAGTAGATATCCAATTTTTGCAGCAGTATCTTTATTTCTGCTTGTTATGGGTGCAGGCGGGACAATCAATGGGCTTGAAAATGGATCTACAGTTTTATACTTAGGTTTTGCATCGATGGCTGTAACAATGTTTTTTTGGTTTAGAACTGTTGTAACAGAACATCTTGCTGGTCTTGATAGTGCGCAGCTCAAAAAGTCATATGTGTTTGGAATGGCTTGGTTTATTTTTTCAGAAGTTATGTTCTTTGGAGCATTCTTTGGAGCATTATTCTATGTAAGAATGTTTGCAGTGCCTTGGTTAGCTGGAGAGGGTGAAAAAGGCGCACCAATTGCTTTCGTTCAGGAAATGGGAGTTGATTTTTGGACAGGCTTTCAAAGCACTTGGCCTGTTATGTCTACACCAGATGCAGGAGTGGGATATGAGCTTGCTGAAAAAAGCATGGCGTTTCCAGGCTGGTCACATGTTGTAGAGTGGCTGCCTTTATGGAATACAGTTATTCTCTTAAGTTCTAGCGTTACCGTTCATTTCGCTCATGTTGGGCTAAAGAATGGAAACCGCACAACTTTTAATAGATGGCTATTGGCTACTGTAAGCTTAGCAGTGATTTTCTTGGCGCTTCAGGTATTAGAATATTATGAGGCTTACGCACATTTTGGCTTGACACTTAACTCTGGTATATATGGATCAACATTCTTTATGTTGACTGGCTTCCATGGGTTTCACGTATTTCTTGGATGTTGCATGCTTTCAATAATGCTTATTAGGTCAGTATTTTTTAATCATTTTGAAACACATGATCATTTTGGGTTTGAAGCAGCATCATGGTACTGGCACTTTGTTGATGTTGTTTGGGTAATGTTATTTTTCTTTGTTTATATAATCTAGTTTACTTGTTCCCAAGGAACGCTATTGCCTAGCTGCCCTGTATAAAGACCATAAGTAATTAAGATTATTAACAATATGCCAAGACTTACTCTTACACCTAAACCATAAACAGTTCTTTTGCTTTCGGTCGAGCCTTGATCTTTTAATAAAAAGAAAAGACTGCTTCCTAGGCTTAAAAGTATTAGAGAGATTACAATGAATATAGTAGTTTTTAGTAACATATTGCGATTATTGTAGAGCAAAGTATTTTTTTTAGATATGACAAAAATTAAATCTTTTAACCCAGGCATAAAAATTTCAGTATTTTTTATTTTTTTTGCTGCAGTGTTTTTTGCTTTAGGTGTATGGCAAATTGAAAGAGGTCAAAATAAGCAACAAGTTTTAGATGCATTCAATTCATCAATGAAGGCGCAGCCATCCCAGCTAACTAATAAGTCAAAAAAATGGCAAAGAGTTTATCTTGCTGGAACATTTGACCAATCAAGACAGATGCTCATAGATAATACAATTTTTAGAGGCCGAGTCGGCTTTAAAGTTCTTACCCCATTAATTATTGATGCATCTGATAAAGTGCTTTTAGTAGATCGTGGCTGGGTAGAAAAAAATTCATTTAGATATGATTTGCCTTCTATATCTATTAATCAAACAAATGCAGAGGTTAGTGGTTTGCTTGTTCAGCCAGAGCTGGGCTTTATTCTTTCAGATGATCTAATCACAGATTCCTGGCCTAAAATTAGTCAAACTCAGTCACTAGAATACCTTAAGCAAGAGTATTCAGAAGAGCTTTACCCTTTTATTCTAGTAGCCGAACCAACCTACAATGACTCGCTTAGCTATATGGAAGTTATCCCAACTAACATGCCTCCTGTAAAACACTATGGATATGCATTGCAGTGGTTTACCATGTTTCTTGTTTTATGTGCCATGTATATATATTTTGGATTTAAAAATAAACAATTATGAAAAATAAAATAGCATTAATATTTATCTTACTAACACCAATACTAATAGTTGCCCTTTCATCTATTTATTTTAGTATGGGCCTCTCTCCTGAAGGCACTAAAAATGAGGGTGTTTTCTTCAATGATTATTTTGATGTATCAGGCATAGAAATTAAAAAGGGAGCTGATCAGATAGTTTTTGAAGATGGCAAGTGGGTTATGGGTGTTTTTATTACAGATATAGACAAAGCAGCAAGCTCTCTATACTTAATGAGGCAGTTAAATGTTGCTTTAAATAGAGATATTTTCAGAGTTAAAAGAATAGCCTTTTATACCGATCCAGTCCTAGCTAAACCAATCCAAGAAGCCATGGAAGAGTATCCAAGAACAGAAATATTTCAAGATGTACAAAGAACCCTTTTTCAATTACTACAGAAAAACTCAAGTATTGATTTGGAGGAATTTAACCCAATTTTTATTATTGATCCTTATGGAAGGGTAGTCATGTATTTTGACCCAAACCTTGATCCTAAAAAAATCTTGAAAGACTTAAAGGTGCTTATCTAATGAGATATATTCAAAATCTATCACTATTTGGCGTCTTATTTGGTTTTGTTGTAGTTGCTTTAGGCGCATGGACAAGGCTAGTAGATGCTGGCTTAGGATGTCCTGATTGGCCTGGGTGTTATGGTTTTGTAGTTTTTCCAACTAGTGAACTTGATGTCGCCATAGCAGAACAAAGATTTCCACAATTTCCCTATGATATCAACAAGGCAATTCCTGAAGTGGTGCATAGATACTTTGCAGCAACCCTTGGATTAGTGGCAATAGCATTATCTTTTTTATCATTTAAACAAAAAGAAGATATCAATATTAGATATTGGTGCCTTGGCCTGTTATTTTTTATATGTTGCCAAGGTGTATTCGGCTATCTTACCGTTAGTCTAAAACTACTTCCTATAATTGTTACCGGTCATTTATTTGGAGGCTTTATAACAGTTTCTTTATTCTTTTTTATTTTTATTCGAGCTGGCAATTTTGAGCTACTTAATAATTTTTATATACAAAAAGTTAGGTATATTGCATCAGCTTGTTTAGTTCTTTTGCTAATTCAAATATTCTTAGGTGCCTGGACTAGCACAAACTATGCATCCCTTGCATGCCCAGATTTTCCAACCTGCCAAGGATCTTATGTTCCGGATATGGATTTTAAAAACGGATTTAGCTTAAATCAGGAGGTTGGTCCAAATTATCTTTATGGTTTATTAGACAACCCTTCCAGAGTAGCTATTCATTATTCTCACAGAGTAACTGCACTTTTTCTTAGTCTTGCTTATTTAATTTTAATATCAAGATTATGGTTCACTGCTGCCGCTCCATTAGCTTCAACCCTTGGAGTTATCTTATTAACACAAATTTCTCTAGGGATTATGAATGTTGTATATGTTCTGCCTCTTTACATTGCAATTGCTCATAATCTTGTGGCAGCGTTATTACTAATAACAACGCTTACAATCAATTATTTGGCTTGGAAGAAATGAGCGTAGTTAAAAATTATTACGAATTATGTAAGCCCAATGTAGTTTTGATGATGTTGTTATGCGCACTAGTTGGAATAATTCTAGCTAGCGAAACGCTCCTTCCACTTATGGACATGCTAGTGCCTCTTATAGGCATTGGATTATGTTCAGGTTCTGCAGCAGCAATAAATCAAATTATAGATCGCGAGGCTGATGCTGAAATGGACAGAACAGATAAACGACCAATTCCCCAGGGAGAAATCTCAGTTCAGAACGCTTCAATATTCGCTCTAACAATCGGCCTTCTTGGCGTCGTTATATTGATTTATTTTGTTAATACCCTAACTGCGATACTTACGATTATAGCTTTGGGTGGCTATGCTTTTATTTATACAGTTTATTTAAAAAGAGCAACTCCACAAAATATAGTTATTGGTGGACTAGCTGGTGCAGCGCCCCCATTGCTTGGATGGGCCTCAGTCTCAAATACAATAGAGCCTAATGCGTTATTGCTAGTATTGATTATTTTTATATGGACTCCTCCTCACTTTTGGGCTTTAGCTATCTATAGGAAAGATGATTACGCCAAGCAATCAATACCCATGCTTCCAGTTACTCACGGAGTGGCCTTTACTAAATTACAAATCGTTCTTTATACAATTATTCTTTTTTTAGTAAGCTTATTCCCTTACATTGTTTTAATGTCAGGAACTATTTATCTAGTATCTGCATTTATATTAAGTTCTATGTTCTTATTTTATTCTGTAAGGCTTTATCTTAGTGATGACGATAAGTATGCAATGCAAACTTTCTGGTTTTCAATTTACTATATATTTTTAATTTTTGTTGCGCTAATAGTCGACCACTTTATTTCAATTTAAATGCAAAAAGCTATTAAAATTAATATCGCCTTAATTATTGTATTCATACTCAGCGTTCTCATTCTTTTTATCAATAACCTAACCACTCCAAGAACGCTTTCAAATCAAGAGCTATTAGTAAATGGACTTTTTATTTTTCAAGAACCGAAAGAAATATCAGACTTCTCTTTTAAAACAGCTAATGATGTAATTTTTACTAAAGAAGATTTATTAGGAAAGTGGACTGTTCTTTATTTTGGGTTTTCAAGCTGTCCAAATGAGTGTCCCGTTGCTATGTACGAGTTATCTAAATTAGTTAATGTATTAAGAGATAAGGATTTTAACTTAGTTAATAAGCAATGGGTCTTAATAACAATTGATCCAGAAAGAGATACCCCTGAGATTATAGATGCTTATGCAAAAGGTTTTGATTCAGACTTTATTGGTTTGAGTTCAAGTAGACCTATGCTACTAAACTTGGCTACCCAGCTTTCGGTAAATAATAAAATGCCTCCTATGCAAGGAGACGCAAATGATCACAGTCATTTAGATAGTCATGTAAATAATATTATTTTAATAAACCCAGAAGGGCAATTTACAGGGTTTTTTAGACCGCCTTTTGATATCTCTAGATTATCGTTAACCTATCAGTCAATTACTCAGCCTGATTAAGGGCTTTCAGGAAGATTTTCGTAACTAAGATCGTTATAAGGATTTTGAGTTGAAATAGCGTCTGGGTGAACCACAGATATATCTATATCACTTCCATAATCACCAGAAATAAATCCGGCAACAGTATTTTTTGGAGCTATATAAATAGTTGCAAATCTTCCATTCTTTGCATAAACCAAGGTAACTTCTTCACCAACTTTTGATGAAATTAACTGCCAGCCTGTTGTAAGCGTTTCAGTTCCATAAAAAATTAGATTTTCAGCAGGACTATAGCCAGATGTCAGGATGATTCTTCCTGAAATAGCTTCACCAGTTCCTAATAATACCGTAGGAGCTTTCATAATTTCAGCATCAGTTGGTAAAGGAAAATCCTCCAAGAGATAGGATATTACTTTTCTCTGATTGGCTTGATATTCATCAGTGACAAGCGCACATCCAGAGAATAAAAGAGTTGAAAATAAGAGCGTAAAGAGTGTTTTGTTTTTCATATTTAAATTATTACATTTTATTAAAGACTTTTCATTAAAGGATTACATGTTAATTATAACTTTTCCCTTAGCCTTTCTATTTGCCAAGTGTGCAAACGCATCTGCTGAATTTTCTAATGGATACTTTTGAGAAACCTCAGGGTTTATTTTTCCTTCAGCATGTAATCTAAACAGCTCATCAAAATTCTTCGTATTTTCATCTGGAAACAACCCGACCCAAGCTCCCCAGAAGACACCTACAATTTGACACCCCTTTAGAAGTGTTATATTTAGGGGTATTTTAGGTATTTCTCCAGCAGCAAAACCAATGACTAAGTACCTGCCTTCCCAGGCAGTTGCTCTCAGGCAAGGTTCAGAATAACTATCTCCAACAGGGTCATACACAACATTAGCTCCCATACCTCCTGTTAATTCTTTGATCTTATTCGATAATTGTTTTTGTTGATCTCTATCCAGATTACCAGTTGGATATATAAAACCTTCATCAGCTCCATGAGCCATACATATATCTATTTTATCTTGTGTTGATGCTGCAGCAATAACCTTCGCTCCCATAGCTTTCCCCAGTTCAATAGTTGCCAGCCCAACACCACCAGAAGCTCCAAGTACTAATAAAGTTTCGCCTGGTTGAATATTTGCACGCTGCTTTAAAGCATACAAGCTCGTTCCATATACCATAGACAAGGCAGCAGCAGAGTCATAATCCATAGAATCAGGTATAGCCATACAGCTTGCTTCAGCAGCTAATATTTTTTCTGCAAATGCACCGACTCCTGTCATAGCAAAAACTTTATCTCCAACTTTAAACTTAGTAACTCCCTCGCCTACTTCAGAAACAACGCCTGCTGACTCCCCGCCAGGAGTAAAAGGAAGAGGTGGCTGGTATTGATATAACCCTTGTATCATTAAAACATCTGGGAAATTAATGCTGCCTGATTTTACATCTATAACAACATGGCCAGGAATCGCTGAAGGCGCTTCAACCTCATTAATTTCTAGTTTCTCAGGCCCGCCAAGTTCTACACATTGCAAAGCTTTCATAATAATCTCCTATATCTGTGAATTATATTTCTTAACATATGCCTCTATATCTTTAAGAGGACTATTTTCTATATCTGCAAACCTAGTTAGCGATATCTCACTTTCAGTTTTTAGATAATTTAAATCTAAAGACTTATTTTGCCTTAATTTATCTGTATTTTGGATACTTTTCTCAAGAGCCATTTCATGAAAACTATTACCGCCATTACTAAGTTCATTTAATATAGCAGCGCTTTGATTTTCATTATTAATAATTTCTTTTAAAGCAATAGAATATATTTCACCATCGCCATCTAAATCTTTAGCTAAGCTACTAAGCTCATTTACAAGATCAGCTATAGCATCACCACTTGATATTTCTTTTCCTTTATAAAAAATGGAAGTGGCATTATTCTGCCCTGAAGCAACCATTTTAGTATGGTTTTCTTGAAGCTTAGTATTTTCTTCATCTGTTAATTCTTCACTATTACTGATGAGACAGTGCATTAAAAATAAATCTAAGAAATGCATCTGATTTTTAGAAATCCCAGTAAGGGCAACTGGACTTATATCCACTCCTCTTATTTCAACATACTCAATCCCATTATCACTTAGCGCTTGAGCTGGCCTTAAACCTTCTGGAGATGTTCTTTTTGGCCTGATCGTATCGTATAACTCATTTTCTATTTGAATAATTCCATCAGATATTTGTTGCCTTTCATTATTTTTATCATAAAGGCCCAATTCACTAAATTCTGGATGCGATACATTTATCCCCTTTTTAACTGATTTAATAAAACCTTCAAGTGAGTTATATCTAATGCCCAGCGATAACTGGATTGGACTCTGGTACCCAATATTACTCATTCTTAAAGAAGTAGCCTTTTCTAGATAAACATCATTACTATTAAGCGAATCAAGATCATGCTCTCTGTCTGACGTGAAGGATTTATCAGCAACAGGTGATGCCCCTAGTTGAGCTAAAATAAACCAAAAATTCCTCTTAAAATTTCTTATTAATCCAAGATACATAGCATCTACCATATCCTGAGTATATGCATCACCTAGGAGGTTCTTATAGCCATCTGGATCAATTGAAAAATTATAATGTATCCCAGAAACGCACTGCATGATGGCACCATATCTAGCCTTTAAACCCTTTCTATAAATATGCTTAAGCATGCCGCTATCATTTGATCCATAGTTTGCAATATTAATATCTGATTCATCATTTATTTTACAAGGCATTGAGTAGGACCAAAGACATTCATCAGCATCAATATTTTGCGCAGTATAGACATGTAGATCTAGCAAGCAGTCATATAGATCATCAACATTATCAAACTTAGGAGTAACAAGCTCAATTAAAGGTTCTGCAAAATCTGTAGTGATATAAGGATTTGTGAGAGGAGATCCTAGAGATCCCGGATGGGGTTTATCGGAGATGACGCCCTTTTTAGAAACTCTAAGAGTCTCTCTCTCAATACCTCTATTTAATTTAAGATCTTTGAGTGAAGTTTTCTCATTCCAGCGCTCAAGTTGGTTAATAAAACTCTCATCAACCATTAAAAACCTGGGCCAGCTTTAACTATTTCATCACCAACATCAAACTTTTTAAAATTCTCTTCAAACTCAGACACCACTTGCTTAAGGGTATCTTCATAAGAACCATCATCTGCCCATGTTTTCTTTGGATTTAATAGATTAGTATCAACTCCATTAACAGCTAAAGGCACTTCTAAATTGAGGCCAGGGATTGTTTCTGTACTTGCTCCTTTGAGCTCGCCATTTTGAATAGCGTTAACTATTCTTCTAGTAGTAGGTATATCAAAACGCTTTCCAACTCCATGGGAACCACCAGTCCATCCAGTATTTACTAAGTATACTTTTGAATTATTTGCTTCTACTCTTTTCATAAGAAGATCTGCATAAATGCCAGCAGGCCTAGGGAAAAATGGAGCACCAAAACATGTTGAGAATGTTGACTCAATTGCTGAGGTTGATCCAACTTCAGTTGATCCAATTTTAGCTGTGTAACCACTTAAAAAATGATAAGCCGCAGCTTCTTTAGATAAAAGAGAAACAGGAGGAATGACACCAGTTAAATCACAGGTCAGAAATATAACTGAATCTGGTTCTCCTGCCGCATTTTCTGGAATAGCATCTGCAATATGAGATCTCGGATAACAACATCTAGCATTTTGTGTAATAGAGACATCGGCATAATCAGGAACACCAGCATCATTTAAAACAACATTTTCAAGAATACTTCCACTTTTAATAGCATTCCAAATTACGGGCTCGTTTTTTTGAGACAGATCAATGGTTTTTGCGTAACAGCCACCTTCAAAATTAAAGACAGAACCCTCTCCCCAGCCATGTTCATCATCTCCAATTAAATAGCATGACGGATCAGCTGATAAGGTTGTTTTTCCTGTGCCAGACAATCCAAAGAAAAGTGCTACATTGCCCTCAGAGTTTACATTTGCAGAACAATGCATAGGCAAGACATCTTTCTCTGGCATTAAAAAGTTTTGAATGCTAAACATAGACTTCTTCATTTCACCTGCATACTTCATGCCTGCGATTAAAACCTTTCTTCTAGCAAAATTTATTATCACGCAACCTTCAGAATTAGTTTCATCTTCGGCAGGAATACATTCATAGTTTGCAGCGCTCATAATTTCCCATTCTTTTTTATCTGCGTGATTAAAATCATCAGGCATTATAAATATGAGTTTTGAGAATAAGCTATGCCATGCAGTCTCAGTAGTAACATTGACTGGAAGGTAGTGTTCAGAATGTGCCCCAAC